>ERZ808246.60-NODE-60-length-92668-cov-9.049993_pt1 | contig 92668 bp, 74 predicted proteins | sample MGYA00521083_ERZ808246 | MGnify/ENA primary metagenome ERZ808246 (study PRJEB31516, sample SAMN03275577) | gut metagenome | biome: mammalia-associated habitat; material: feces | host: Papio cynocephalus | place: Kenya | collected 2012-07-07 ... | reverse complement strand
CCAGACGGCGCCGCCGCCGCGGGCGGGAATCTTGCGCTCCACGGTTCCTACACAAATAGACAAGTCCCTATGCCTGGCACGGGAGCCACTAATACCTGTGTAGCTATTTCTGATGGCCCATCGATGACTTCATATTTCTGTATCGACCATCTGTCAGAAAGTCTTATACCCCATTGCGCTATGGAGCGATTCGCTTGATGGAATAAAGGATGCCCATTGACTCGTCAGTTACATATACGCCAGACATACCCAGGTCTAAGAAAAAGGGGCACCCCTTCGGGCGCCCCTTACAAGCTATAAGCCAAATTTAGGCCTCGAGAGCCTTTTTAGCGATAGCAGCAAGCTCGTTGAAAGACTCGATGTCCTCGTAAGCCATCTGAGCCAGAACCTTGCGATCGAGCTCGATGCCGGCGACTTTGAGGCCATGCATGAACTGGGAGTAGGAGATATCGTTCAGACGGGCAGCAGCGTTGATACGCGTAATCCAGAGGGAGCGAATCTCGCGCTTTTTGTTGCGGCGATCGCGATACTGGTACTGCAGGGAGTGCTGAACCTGCTCTTTAGCATGCTTGTACGTACGCGAAGCGGCACCGTAGTAACCCTTCGCACGATTCATTACGGTACGGCGCTTCTTCTTGGCGGCCACTGCGCGCTTAACACGTGCCATTGATAATCAACTCCTAAACAGGGAAATGAAGTAAATGCAATACTCGAACTTAGGCAAGACGAGACTTGATGACCTTACGGTCGGCAGCTGCGACCTCAGCCTCCTTGCGGAAACCGCGAATGCGCTTCTGGGACTTCTTGGAGAGAATGTGGCTCTTGAAAGCCTTGGCACGCATGATCTTGCCGGTGCCGGTCTTGCGGAAACGCTTCTTGGTGCCGCTGTGGGACTTCATCTTAGGCATGAAATACTCCTTTATCGGATACAGAACACTATTTCTTGGGATTGCTCTCTGCTTTTTCCTCATCGAACGCACCCTTGATTGGGGCGAGGAGCATGAGCATGTTACGGCCTTCCATCTTGGGCTTGGACTCAACCGTAGCGTAAGGTTTGAGATCCTCCGCAAGACGCTCGAGCACGTTAAGACCCTGCTCCGGATGTGCCATCTCTCGACCGCGGAACATGATGGTGATCTTTACGCGCGCGCCCTTCTTGAGGAAACGCAAGACATGGCCCTTTTTGGTCTCGTAATCGCCAATATCGATCTTGGGCCGGAACTTCATTTCCTTGACCTCGACCTTGGACTGGTTCTTGCGAGCAGCCTTGGCTTTCATGGCCTGTTGATACTTGAACTTGCCATAGTCCATGACCTTGCAAACCGGGGGCTCCGCGTTGGGAGCAATCTCGACCAAGTCAAGACCCTGATCATCGGCGACACGTTGGGCGTCACGGATGTCAAACAGACCGAGCTGCGAGCCATCGACACCGATCAGGCGACAGGACGTTGCGGTGATCTCGTCGTTAATGCGAGTGGCATCAGACTTAGCTATTTTCCCTACCTCCATTCATAAAAAATGACCCGGTGCCATAAGCAACCAGGTTCACAATCAAACTATCGGTTATTACCGATACAAACAGTTGAATTGTAAAACCAGTCAGCTGCATCTATGGCGCCAAAAGGTGGGGGCCCTCGGGCCCCTCTTTATACGCTGTATTCACAACGCTTTTGACATGTTAGCACCCATTTAGGCGCTTCACATATCGAACATCGATCAAATGGTGCCCGAGGCGAGACTCGAACTCGCACGTTGTCGCCAACGGTGGATTTTGAGTCCACTGCGTCTGCCAATTCCGCCACTCGGGCACGTTGATGTATGAGCTAGTGTACCACAGGTTTCGCAGTCTTTTCGCGAAATGGTATATCGATCATTTTGATAAGGCTGACGCAACGTCGCATCTCGTATTCGCGGCAACCTCGCCCATCGACATTGGCCTCCCCCATCTGGTTGTCATAAGGGTCTTCGCGGACCCCCGAATCCAGAGGCGTAAAGTCTGCCTCAAACGCGCGATTCGCGACCATACGCCAAGGGTCAAGATTTCCAAAATAATGACGGCGGCGCGCTTCTTCGCCCAAGCGCCGTGCAGAGGACCCAAACGAACAATCCGCCCAAAGCCACCCTGTTTGCGAGGTGTAAAAACGCGCCCAATCATGCGGGCCCACATGGTCGGGCGCCACATAGAGGCCGCTCTCCCATCGTGCCGGGATCCCCGCAATGCGGCACATCGCAATAAAAGCGAGCGTCATAACCCCGCAATCGCCTCGCAAAGACTGCATACAATCGTTTGCGATACTATCGAGCTGAACATAAGCAGGCTGGTAACGATAATCGACGTTCTTGGTGATGTAATCATAGATGACGCGAGCTCGATCTAGATCGTCAGTGCAATCCTTGACGATGCACGCCGTCAGTCCCTGTAAATAAGGTGTAAACACAATATGAGGTGGCATCGGCGCCGTATCGCTCGGTACGGGTGTGCTTCGATCCGGGTACCGCGGAAACTCCCCCGCGTAGATATCGGTGTACGGAACGGTAGCACGATAGCGGTAGGTAATCGAGAAGTCGCGCTCCGTATCGGATTCCCAGTGAACCGTGCGCGCCGGGGCTACGTCTGGCGCAACAAAAGCCCGGGGCGAGGCCTCAAGTATCTCGATATCAGATTGTTGATAACAGGATGAAGCCAAAGGAAGCCAGGCACTGACGACCTCGCCGGTACGAGCCCCAGGAATCGAAATCGCGGAAGCAAGTGTGATTTCGCAGCAGGCGCCACCGTCGCTTCGCATCGCAGCAAGCATGCGATCGCGTGTGGTGTTATCACGGATCGGTTCGGGTGTAAGGCCCGGAACTTCCTTGGGATAGACGCGCAAAGAATCTAGAAAATTATCGAGTACATGGAGTTCACCGTTGATAAATCGCCAATCGATCCGCTTATGCCTTATAAGCCGTTCGAAATCCGCTTCGGTGAAGCTCGGCCATTCACGTTGAATAGTGGCAATGGCTGCATTACGTGAGACGCAGAACTGCTTTGGAAGCTCTTGCATGCGATATCGCTCGGCGCGAAGACAGGCGGCAAGTGCATGCGGTGGATCCTGCATCAGCAGACGATTACAGGATTCGATGGCACGATCCAGATAGCCCGCCGCTTTTAGACGAGCGATTTCGGGAGGAAGGCCAACGGAAAGGTACCTGAAATCGTCGCTAGACACCTCCAAGGCACAGCCTACCTGCCCATCTTGAATTACGTTTTCATCTTTTGGCAAAATCGTTTGGATCATGCACGTCACCCATTCCGTCATTTGTGCCATTGTAACGAGCCGGAACAGATACAAAAAGCGCCTCTTTCGCACAAAGCGAAAGAGACGCCTCGATTCTCAAATGAGAAGAGAATTAGGCCTGGTTGACAGAACCGAACTCCTCCATGAGCTCCTTAGTGCGGGCGACGATGTTGTCGCGACCAGGCTTGAGGAGCTTGCGGGGGTCGAAGCCCTTGCCCTGCTGGTCCTTGCCGGCCTCGATGTACTCGCGGACGCCCTTGGCGAAGACGAGCTGAAGGTCGGTGTTGACGTTGATCTTGGAGATGCCCAGGGAAATGGCCTTCTTGATCTGATCCTCGGGAATGCCAGTACCGCCGTGAAGAACGAGAGGCAGGTCACCGGTCTGGGCCTTGATCTCGCCCAGACGCTCGAAGGAAAGGCCAGCCCAATCCGCAGGATAGACACCGTGGATGTTGCCGATGCCGCAAGCAAGGAAGTCAACGCCCAGGTCGGCGATCTGCTTGCACTCAGCCGGATCTGCGAGCTCGCCGTTGGAGGTCACGCCGTCCTCGGTGCCGCCGATGCCACCGACCTCAGCCTCGATGGACATGCCCTTGGAATGGGCGAGCTCGACGAGCTCCTTGGTGCGATCGAGATTGAGCTGGAAGGTCTCCTCGTGAGAGCCGTCATACATGATGGACGTGAAGCCAGCCTCGATGCACTTGAAGCAGTCCTCGTAAGAACCGTGATCGAGATGCAGAGCGACGGGGACGGTGACGCCCGTAGCCTCGACGGCAGCCTTGACCATGTCGGCGCAGACCTTGAAGCCGCCCATCCACTTGGCGGCACCAGCGGTGCACTGGAGGATCAGCGGGGACTTGGCCTCCTCGGCGGCCTGGAGGATAGCCAGGGTCCACTCGAGGTTGTTGGTGTTGAAGGCACCGAGAGCGTACTTGCCGGCCTCGGCCTTCTTGAGCATGTCTGCTGCGTTGACGAGCATAAAAGAAACCTCCTGTAAGGTTGCTCCGATAACGCCTGTGATTTTACCACGGCACGCTAAAACATAAACGTTCGTTTGTTCATCAAAATGGGCACTTTAGCTGATTTTCGACCGTTCATCCGCCCAATTGCCCCGTTGGCGCAAACGGGGGTTGACGTAACCGCCAACCCCCGCACATCGAACCGGATTCTTGATCTCTTATTTGTTGTAACGCCTACACGCCCACTGCATAAACGGATTGGTCGCCAGCTCCCGCTCCATGGTTGTTGTCTGGCCGTGTCCGGTATAGCAAACCGTACTCGGCGGAAGGATGCGTCCCAACTTTGCAAGCGAGTGCATCATGTCGACCTCGTTACCACCGGAAAGGTCGGTACGTCCGTGCCCGCCCGGAAAGAGCGTGTCGCCCACAAAGGCGATGTTTCCGTTATCCGTCGCAGCGAAAAGGACAATGCCGCCCGGGGTGTGGCCCGGTGTCTCGATGATCTGCAGCACAGCGTCGCCGACCTCAACAGTATCCCCTTCGGCAAGCAGACGCGTAGGTTCACCCGGAGCGGGCGTCTCGATGCTCCACATCTCGCGCTGCTCGCGAATGTTCGTCTTCGCGGTCTCGATGTCCTTGGCGTTAAGCTCAAAGACCGCATGCTCACCCAACTCGCGGCGAACACCTGCGACACCGCCCACGTGGTCGGCGTGTCCGTGCGTGCAGACGGCCCCCAGCAGCGTCTCTTCGGGATGCACGGAGCGGAAATGCTCGACGAGCTTCTCCCCTTCCCACGCCGGATCGATAACGACCCACGCGCCATCGCAGCCAAAAAAGTAGGTGTTGGTCTCGATGGGTCCGTTGACGACGGACTCGACCTGCACCGAGCCGTGAGGAGTTACATCTAAAGCCATGGGATAGATAAACCTTTCTTAAGACCGGCGCTTGAGCTGCGCCCCGCCCTCGCCGGGCATGAGACGTCGGGCGTCGTAGACCGAATCGACGCGGCTGATGGAGTTGAGCAGAGGATCCAAACCGCTGGCATCTGAGATCTCGACCAGGAATCGCAACGTCGCGATTCCTTCGCGATTGGTGGACGTCGCGGCGGACAGGATGTTGCCGCCGGCATCACCGATCGCGATGGTGACGTCCTTGAGCAGCCCCATTCGATCGAGGCATTCGACCACGATCTCAACCTGGAACAGGGCATCGGCCGTACCGTCCCACTCAACATCGATCATGCGCTCAGGATGCGCCATGAGACCCTTGACGTTAGGGCAATTGGCACGATGCACCGACACGCCGCGACCGCGTGTGATAAAACCGACGATATCGTCTCCCGCCACAGGATTGCAGCAGTGGGCGAGACGCACCAGAAGCCCGTCTCCCGCATGACCTTTGACCACAACACCGTTGCTGGCCTTCTTGGCCTTGCCCTGGGGCTTGCGGTTGGAGCCGCGCGCAGGCTGCTTGACGACCTCGGCGATGGCTTCTTGCTTTGAGAGCTGTTCCTCGGGCTTGGGGTCCAGGATCTGCTCGACCTTGTTTCCCACGGCACGTGGAGCGACCTTGCCGGCGCCGACCGCGGCGAACAGATCCTCAAGCTGCTTATAGTTCATCTGCTCGGCAACCGTGTTGAGAGCACGGGTAGATCGCGGAGTCGAGATGCCATATCCACGCTTTCGCAGATCTTTGGCAAGGATATCTCGACCGGTCGTGGCATCGTCATCTTTGGTCGCAGCGGCAAAGTAGCGCCTTATCTTAGATTTAGCCGATGGGGTCTTGACGATCTTGAGCCAGTCGCGGGACGGCTTGGAGTTCTTGTTGGTGAGAATCTCGACGCGATCGCCCGTCTTGATCTCATGGGTGAGCGGCGCCACCACGCCGTTGATCTTGGCGCCCACGCAATGGTTTCCCACCTCGGTGTGAACGGCATAGGCAAAGTCGAGCGGTGTGGAACCGGCCCGTAGCGCCATGACCTCGCCCTTGGGGGTGAACACGAAGATCTCTTGATCGAACAGGTCGACCTTGAGCGAATGCAGATATTCCTTGGCATCGGTGATCTCGTCTGAAGCAGCCCAGTCCAGTGAGTGCTTGAGCCAGTTGATCTGGTCGTCAAGCCTTTGTGCATCATTGGTCTTAGCCGCCGTCGAGCCACCTGATTTCTTATAGAGCCAGTGCGCGGCGATACCATACTCGGCCTGCTCGTGCATCTCGTAGGTGCGGATCTGGATCTCGAGTGGGCGTGCCGTGGGACCGATCACCGTCGTGTGCAGTGACTGGTAATTGTTGACCTTGGGCATGGCGATATAGTCTTTAAAGCGTCCCGGCATGGGGTGCCACAAGGTATGGACCGCACCGAGCGCCGAGTAACAGTCGCGCACGGAATGCGTGATGACGCGCAATGCCACCAGATCGTATATTTCGGAGAATTCCTTGCCCTTACGCTTCATCTTCATGTAGATGGACCAATAGTGCTTGGAACGTCCGTTGATCTGGAAATCCTTGAGTCCGATGCGATCGAGCTCATCGGTCAAAGTCTTGATCGTCTCGGAGAGGAAGCGCTCACGAACCTCGCGCGATTCGGCCACCATGCGTGCGATACGCTGATAGGCATCGGGTTCTAGATAGAAGAACGACAGGTCCTCGAGTTCCCATTTGATGGAACTCATGCCCAGACGGTCGGCGAGCGGGGCATAGACGTCCATGGTCTCGCGTGCCTTGAAGAGGCGACGGTCCTCGCGCAGCGCCGCCAGCGTACGCATGTTGTGCAAACGATCGGCGAGCTTGACGATGATGACACGGATGTCCTTGGACATGGCGAGGAACATCTTGCGCAAGGTAAGCGCCTGCTTCTCGTCCATGCTGTCGACCTCGATGTTGGTGAGTTTGGTCACGCCATCGACGAGCTCGGCCACGGTATCACCGAAAAGGCTGGACACATCCGCCAGCGAGGTCTCGGTATCTTCGACCGTATCGTGGAGAAGTGCCGCGCACACAACGTCGCAGTCCATCTTGAGATCGGCCAGGATGATAGCCACTTCGACAGGATGGTTGATGTACATCTCTCCCGAGCGACGCTTTTGAGCGCAATGTTTCTCGGCAGCAAAGCAGTACGCCTGTTCCACCTTAGCGTAGTCGCTCTCGTTCATGTATTTGACGCACAGGCGCTCGAGGCGGTCGAAGTTGTCAGCCATGATCTCGGGCGGCAGATCGTCGGCATGCCGATAGTGCACCATCTCTGAAGACGGTCGAAGCGTGGCATCGTGTGCGGCGCGGGTTGTGGCGTCCATGAAGATCCCCTCCCCTAGGCCCGCGGAGTAATCGGGCGGTTCACTCTGGCTAGCATATCAGATGCAGAGGAATCGAGCGCCCAAGCGCGAAACGCCGAGAACTCCATGCGGGCGCGCAGACCCTCAAGATAACGAATCGACCTGCTCAGTTGGACATGCCCCGGATTCTGGGACATCTGGATGCAACGGGTTTCTTCATACCCCGAAACATGCAGGAAACCGAGTTCCTCGAAGATTCCCAGGCCGCTGGCCACCGCGCGTTCGTCAACCGGCGTGCGCGCGTCAATGGCCAAGCACATCTGGGCGATATCGATATCAGTCGCCTGGAAGGCATCCTCGCCGGTCTTTCCCCGGTTGGAGCGCCACATAGTCTGCAGCGCTCGATACAGGATAACGAGCTCGTCGCGCTCGGGGGCGTAGCAATCGAGCAGACGCTCGTTGATGCGTGCATCGCGCGACGAGTAGAGCAGATGGATGAGCGCGGGCTTTCCGTCACGCCCGGCCCGGCCGCTCATCTGGTTGAACTCGATGGCGCCGAACGGCATGTGATAGAGCACCACATGCCGGATATCGGGAAGGTTGACACCCTCACCGAAGGCCGAGGTCGACACGATGCAAGAGAGCTCCCCGTCGCGAAAGGCGTCCTCGACGCGATGCCGATCCGGACGCGTGAGCCCGGCGTTGTAAAAGGCGATACGCGGCGCGCAATCGGGGATACGCTTGCGCAGCGTGCGGGCAAGGGCCACGGACTGGTCGCGTGAATTGACATATATGACGCACTTCTCGCCCGTGGCGACGATGGAAACGAGACGGTTCTCCCGGCCGGAAAGATCGCGGTCGTCCTCGACCTCAAGGTTCTCGCGCACCGTCTCGTCAACAACAGTGCGCGTCACCGGAAGCACGCGAGCGAGCTCAGCCACGACAGGCGCGGTCGCCGTCGCCGTGGTTGCGAGGACCACGGGATCACCTAGGGCCGATAGAATCTGGGGCATCTCGAGATAGGCGCTACGATCCCCGCCCTTGGCAAGGCCGGCGTGATGGGCCTCATCGACAACGACGAACCCCACACGCCCCGACCGAGCAAATCGCTCGCGGTGGAGCAAGAGGAACTCGGGCGTGGTGAGCACGATACCGATGGATCCGGCAGCCAAGCCGGCAAAAACCGCGTCACGAGCCGGTTCAAGCGTCTCGCCCGTGAGCACACCCACGCCGATACCGAGCTGGGCCATCTTCTGCGAGAGGTGGAACGCCTGATCGGCCACCAGGGCACGAAGCGGATAGACGAAAATGCTCGCCTGCCCGCGCAGGATCGCCTCGCGCGCAGCATGCACGTGGAAGATGAGCGATTTTCCCCGACCCGTTCCCATGACGGCAAGGGTGCTCTCGTGCGCCGCAAGCGCATCGAGTGCCTCGGTCTGTGCCGGATGAGGCTGGTTGGTTCCTATGAAGGAGTGAATAAGCGAGCGCGTGAGCTCGGGATAAGATAGCTGGGCAAGCATATCGCGACGCCGCGACTCCATATGCAAATGCTCCTCCGGCGAGCGTGTCTCGCGGTTGAGCTCGCATGAGGGATCCTCGATTGCAACCGGCGAGGCGTCGCACGCCAGGATATCTTTGACCATGAGTTTGGGTTTGACGCGCCCCTGCCAATGCTCTGCCACGGCCTCGAACACAAGGTCGACAGCGCTATCGCATGCAATCATCCGATCGATCTGCGGAACACGGAACATGATAGCCGCGACGCTCGAAGCGCCGTCGGTAGCGATGAAGCGCATATGCTCACCGGTCTTGCCCACCACGGCGCGGTCGGCCATCGTGACGCCGGTAGCCGCAAGCAGCGGCACCTTGTTGCCCTGCCCGAAGGGCTCCAGACGCGAAACCTGCTCGATGGTCGCGATATCGAGCTCAGAAAGCTTGACCGTCGCGGCCACCTCCTGGGTATCCTCAAAATCCTCAGCCGGAAGCTCCGACAGGACGGCAGCGAGGCGACGGCGGAACTCATCGAGCTTGGACGCCTCGATGGTCACACCGACGGCGCCCGCATGCCCGCCCCGGCGAATCAGCAGGTCCGAGCAACGCTCGACGGCATCGAAGAGGTTGACCTTGCCCACCGAGCGGCCCGATCCACGCGCGATGCCATCTTCAATCGAGAAGAGCAGCGCCGGGACGTGGTAACGGTTGACCAAACGACTTGCGACGATGCCTTTGACACCCTCATGCCAGCCCTCACCGCCCACGACGATAGCCCGGCCGCCATCGTAGGTCTGCTCGACCTTGGCAATGGCATCGCGCGTCAGGTCAGCCTCGATCTCGCGGCGCTGGCGATTGATGTCCTCAAGCTGCGCCGCAAGAGATGCAGCCTCAACGGGATCACGCGCCAAAAGCAAATCAAGGGCCAGTTTGGGGTCGGCCATGCGTCCGGCGGCGTTCAGGCGGGGAATGAGCGAAAACGAGAGCCCATCGGCCGTGATGGTCGAAAGATCGGTCTTGGTGAGCGCGGCAAGTGCAATATAGCCCGGACGCGCCGTCACACGCATCTGCTGGATACCCTCGGCGACAAGCGCGCGGTTCTCGGGCGTGAGCGGCATCATGTCCGAGACGGTGCCAAGTGCCGCTACCTCGATAAGAGAACGCCACAGCGATGGCTTGCCAAGGCGCTCGCCCAGCACCTGGACGAGTTTGAGCGCCACGCCGGCTCCCGCCAGTTCACGTGACGGCCCCCCGTCCACAAGCTTGGGGTCGGTCAGCGGCACGCCCCGAGGCACCTGATCGGAGGGCTCGTGGTGGTCGGTTACCACCAGGTCGATACCAAGGCCTTCGAGATAGGAGACCTCGCCCTTGGCAGAGATACCGTTGTCGACGGTCACGATAAGTTGAGGGTCGGCAAGCTGGACCACGCGGTCGAGCGCTGCCCGCGAAAGACCGTAGCCCTCATCGAACCGATGTGGAATGAACGGAACGACCGTACCCCCGAGCGCCCGAAGCGCCTCGGTGAGCAAACAGGTCGAAGTGATACCGTCAACATCGAAATCGCCGAAGATCGCAATACGCTCGCCGTTGCGCACGGCGGCCTCGATACGGTCGGCCACCCCAGCCATCCCGGGAATGATGAGCGGGTCGGCCCAGTCGCGGTCGAGCGAGGGAGTCAGGAATAGCTGCCCCTGCTCTATCGAATCGATACCGCGGGCGACCATGATGCGCGCGACGAGCGCCGGCACGCCAAGCCCCGCGGAAAGCTGCTTCTCGAGCTCGGGATTCTGCTTTGCAACGGACCAGCGATGGGTAGTCTTAAGCGATGGCATGCGCACCCACCCCCGAAAGGGGCAGGCCGCCGTGATGCAGTTCACGGTTCATGGCAGTGAGTCCTTTAGGTTGTCGCCTGCTGCGGCAGGCGGATCAGTTGAACGAATTGATTATAACGTGCCGAACGGACTCAGATCTTTGCCGTCGCAAGGCCGTTCGATATAGATAAAGGCGGTAATGGCCTTGAAACAATCTGGAATACCGACGACGCTCACGCACTCCAACGTCTAGGATATCGATACAAATTTGAGCTTATATAGAAAGGGCCACAGACATATATGAAGCGATGGATTGGACTGGGAAAGTACCTCGCGAGCCACATGCAGGTTATCGTGCCGATCTGCGTGGTGCTCGGCGTGCTGCTTCCGCACCAGATCGGTGTTTTGAAGCCCATTGTCCCCACGCTATTCGCCTTTATGACCTTTCAAGGTGCACTCAGCAACACCTTCCGTCAGGTGGTTGAGGTCTTCCGTCGTCCCCTTCATCTGATTCTTGCGTTGTTGGTCTCGAGCATCGTCATACCCCTTGCGGCCCACACGCTCGGGTCGTTGCTCTTTGGCTCCAACCCCAATCTTGTCTGCGGCATCGTGCTCGAATACAGCGTCCCCGTGGCGGTAACCGCCTTTATGTGGATCAGCATGTTCGGCGGAAACGGCCCGCTCGCCCTCACCATCATTCTCACGTCGTCAGTCATCTCGCCGGTGACGATCCCGTTCACGCTCAAGCTCCTCTTGGGAGCCACCGTCTCGATCGATGTGCCGAGCATGATGAAGAACATGACCTTTATGATCGCCGTTCCCGCCGTGCTGGGGATCGTGGTAAACGAACTCACCCACGGCTGGGGACACGAGAAGCTCTCCCCCACGCTCTCTCCGGCATGTAAATTTATGATGATGGGCGTGATCGCCTCGAACTCGACCGCCATGAGCCCCTACGTGCTGCACATGAATAGCGAGCGTCTGCTTGTCGCGCTCTTTATCCTGTGCTTTGCCATAGGGGGCTTTGCCGTCGGATTGCTGGCAGCGCGTCTTCTTCACCTGCCCTACAGCGAGACAACTACGATGACCTTCACGTGCGGCATGCGCAACATCTCATCGGGCGCCGTGATCGCCACACAGTATTTTCCCGGCGAAGTCGTCTTTCCCGTGATGTGCGGCACCTTGTTCCAACAAGTCCTGGCCTCACTGATCGGCCACGCTTTCGAACAGCTGACCGGCGAAGAGCGCAAGCGTCAGCGCGCCTTGGTCGACGCCGCACGCATCAAACTCAAATAGAGAGTCCCTCTGCCCATCCTTGGCACCAATGCGCTTAACGAAGCACAGATAGGCGAGCAGAGAGAGCCTCTGCATCTCTATCGAGTGTGGTCTCCGCGTTGACTTGGGCCAGACGATAACCGACAAAGTAAGGCGAAACCACCCAGCGTGGAAGAGCCTTGGCGATCGTCTTGCCATCGATATGGTAGAAGAAGAGATTGTAGGATTCTGCCTGACCGCCATGATGCTCATCGAGGATGTAGCGAAGCGCGGCCTGAATGGCGTCGGCGAACCGGTCGGTATCGGTGATATCGCGCGCTGCAGCACTTGAGGCTATGCCCTGCGGCGCCATGATGTTGACCTCGAAAAAACCCATGATGGGCTCGGTCGAGATATTGACCGAGACGCGTCCGCGAGACCAAACGTCGATACCTGAAAAATTCTTGGAGCTCAATGCCGCGCAACCGTCCTCATGCTTCAGCCCCACGATCTGCATGTGTGGGTGCACGAGACTACCGCCCGAAAGCGGCCCCTTGTTCTTGTACATGAGCACGCTTCGATACTGGCGCGAATCTATCATCTGCTGCCAGCAGCCGAGGGCAAACCGCACGATATGATGCAGCTCATCTGGCGCATAAGACGTCAAATCGGCTTCATGTGCGGCAGACTCGATCAGCACCGTCTGACAGGTGTCGCGCAACGTCCTGAATTTGTTTTGAAGCCAGATACAGTCACCTTCGCGACGAATGATGTTCCGCAGCCCCTTGACGTCGCAAAACGGACATGACGTCCCCGGACGGCGGTTGTCGTCGGGTTTACCGCTTGCCTGCTTGACGTCAAAGACAAGTGCCATGGTTCTAGCCCTCCAGAGAAACGATCCCGGTACCATGGAGCTCTTCCACGCCGAGCGCCGCGGCGACCGCATCGCGGTTGGCGGTGGTGATGCCGCCACCCGGCAGAATCGTCAGACGATCCCCAGCGTACTCGATAAGTTTGGAGAGATGACCGAGGTTTTCCTCGATCGGCGTGCCCGAGGCGCCACCGTGCGTGAGAACGCGGGTGACACCGCAGTCGGCGAGCATGTCGATGGCATCGAGTTGGGCCTCCGGCCCAAGGGTGTCGAAGGCCATATGGAACGTGATGCCGAGCGTCTCGCCATCGCGAGCGGCGCGGGCATCCGAAACTGCCTCCATGAGACGGCTGAGGGCGCGCTCGTCGATGACGTTCGACCCCCTGCTGTTCGCAACGCAGCCGAATACGACACCATCGACACCAAGGCCGCACGCGGCGCACAGGTCAAGATCCATCACGTCGAGCTCGGCATCGGTATAGCAAAAGTCCCCACCACGGGGGCGAACCATGCAGAACACGAGCGTTTGGTGATCATGGCAATAGTCAGTGACCATTTGGATGGTACCGATGGAAGGCGTCGTGCCGCCCACGGCGAGGTTGTCGCAGAGCTCGATGCGCCCGGCACCGCCCATGATGGCAGCGGGCACCCGTTCGAAGTTCTCGGCACAGAATTCGTACAGCATCTATGGACCTCCAGGAAGACGTACCTTCATCATCGCTGAACAATATAGCAATGCATGGATATTTCCAAGATGGGCAGACAGGGGCGAACGGCGCCGAGAGCGTGCAGATCGATATGAAAAGGGCGGGGCACAGACCCCATGGCCATGCCCCGCCCTTTAGATGGCATCATGTAACCTCGAATGTCGCGCAGCGTCGACTCGTTAGCCGCCGAGATAGGCCTTGCGCACGTTATCGTCGTGCAGCAGCTCTTGACCGGTTCCGGTCATGGTAATGTTGCCGGTCTCGAGTACATAACCGCGCGTGGCGATCGAGAGCGCCATCTGGGCGTTCTGTTCTACCAGAAGAACCGTGGTTCCGGCCTTGTGCAGATCCTCGACGATCTGGAAGATCTGCTCGATGAGAATCGGTGCCAAACCCATAGAAGGCTCGTCGAGCATGAGCAGCTTAGGGTTGCTCATAAGAGCGCGACCCATCACGAGCATCTGCTGCTCGCCGCCCGAAAGTGTGCCGGCAACCTGACGACGGCGCTCCTTCAGGCGCGGGAACTGATCATAGACGCGCTCGATACCCGGGGCGACGGTCGATTTAGGTTGCGTATAGGCACCCATCTCGAGGTTTTCCTCAACCGTCATTTCCAAAAAGGCACGGCGACCCTCCGGAACCTGCGCCAAACCCTTGCCGACCAGTTTATCTGCCGGTGCATGGGTAATGTCCTCGCCCATGAACTTGATGGAACCGGTCTTGGAGCGCAAAAGCCCCGAAACGGTTTTGAGCGTCGTCGACTTGCCGGCGCCGTTGGCCCCGATAAGCGCCACGATCTCGCCCTCGTTGACCTCGAAGGAGATGTTTTTGATGGCGTGGATGGCACCGTACCAGACATTGATGTTATAGACGGAAAGCATCGGATCTGCCATTTAGTTCTCCCCCTTGTCCTGCTTGCCCAGATAGGCCTCGATGACGGCCTCGTTGTTTTGGATCTCCTGCGCCGTACCCTTGGCGATAACTTTGCCGAAGTTGAGTACGCAGATGCCCTCGCAGATATTCATGACGAGCGACATATCATGCTCGATAAGCATGATCGCGATACCGAAGGTATCGCGGATCTTGACGATGTTCTCCATGAGCTCGGCCGTCTCGGACGGGTTCATGCCGGCCGCCGGCTCGTCGAGCAGCAACAGCTTGGGGTTGGTCGCAAGGGCGCGGACGATCTCGAGACGTCGCTGGGCGCCGTAGGGCAACGAACCGGCCTGCTCGTTGGCGAGGTGCTCCATATCGAAGATAGAGAGCAGCTCCATGGCGCGCTCGTGGGCCGCCTTCTCATGTTTCCAGTACGTGGGCAGGCGGAGCACGCCTTCGACGCCGGAGTACTTCTCCTGGTTATGAAGGCCGACCTTGACGTTGTCCTCGACGGACATAGTATCGAACAGGCGAATGTTTTGGAACGTACGGGCGATACCCATGCGGTTGACCTGGCTGACGGTCTTGCCGGAGGTATCCTCGCCGTCGAGGAGGATCGTGCCGTGCGTAGGCTGATAGACCTTGGTGAGCAGATTGAAAACTGTGGTCTTGCCGGCGCCGTTGGGGCCGATCAGGCCGGCGATCTCGGTCTTGCCGATCGTAAGGCTGAAGTCATCGACCGCTTTGAGGCCGCCGAACTCAATGCCCAGATGGATGCACTCAAGTGCGGGGCGCTCCCCCAGATCGCGATCGGGGACGATGGCGCCGGAAGGATACGGAACCATCTTGCCCTTCTTGAATTCGAACTTACTTGGCATCGCAGGCCACCTCCTTCTTCTTTCCCTTTGATTTGAACCGCTCGATCATGGCCTTAAGCTGTGGGTTGTTGGTGAACAGCATGACCAGGATCAAAACGATGGCATAGATGAGCATGCGGTAGTCGGAGAACTGACGCAGTGCCTCCGGCAGAATGGTGAGCAATGCCGCAGCGATAACGGAACCGCGCATGTTGCCCAGACCGCCCAGGACGACGAACACAAGGATGAGGATCGAGGTGTTGAAGTCGAACTTGGTAGCAGACAGCTGCGAGAAGTTGCCGCCAAACAGCGCTCCTGCGGCACCGGCAAGCGCCGCGGAGACCACGAAGGCGACCATACGATACTTGGTGACGGAGATGCCGACGGACTCGGCTGCGATCTGGTTGTCGCGGACGGCCATGATGGCGCGACCGGTGCGGCTGCGGACCAGGTTGAGCACGATCACGAGCGCGATCAGCACCAAGATGGCGCCGGCGACAAACGTGGAATACGTCGACACACCCGAGGCGCCCTGAGCGCCCTTGATGATGGCCGTTCCATCAGACAGCAGGTGTAGATCGTCAACCGTCGAGTTGCCGCTGATGTTAAAGATCACGTGCAGGCCGTTGGAGTCGACACCGACGATAAGGCAGGTAACGACTTCTTTAATGATCTCGCCGAAAGCGAGGGTCACGATAGCCAGGTAGTCACCACGCAGGCGCAGGACGGGGATACCGATGAGCGCACCCAAGATGGCGGCGGCCACGGCACCGACCACAATGGAGATCACAAGACGAATGGGGTCGGAGGGAACGGAGCTCTCGAGCGCCACGGCCGTGACAATGCCCGTATAGGCACCGACACTCATAAAGCCCGCATGGCCGAGCGACAGATCGCCCGCAACGCCCACGACGAGGTTGAGCGAGATGGCCATGACGATATAGGCCGTGATGGGAACCAACTGACCGGCGATCATGCGCGGAATCATATGGCTTGATTGCATAAAAAACACGATGGCAAACGCCAGGATACACAGCCCGTAGGTCACGAAGTCGTGACGGGTCTGCTTGTCTTTGAGGAATTTCATATGAGACACCTACACCTTCTCCGGAACATACTTGCCCAGGAGGCCGGCAGGCTTGACGAGCAGGACGACGATCAGCACGGCGAACACGATGGAGTTGGCCAGGCTCGTGGAGATGTAAGCCTGTGCCATGGCTTCGATGATGCCGATAAGGATTCCGCCGACAAAGGCACCGGGGATCGAACCGATACCACCGAAGACGGCGGCCGTGAAGGCCTTGATACCGGGCATGGCACCCGTGGTGGGCTGAAGCACCGGCGAGTAGGAGCACAGCAGCACGCCGGCGATGGCGGCAAGGGCCGACCCGATGGCAAACGTCATCGAGATGGTGCGGTTGACGTTGATGCCCATGAGCTGCGCCGCCGCCTTATCCTCGGACACGGCGCGCATGGCCTTGCCCATCTTGGTCTTGCCCGTGAAGAACATAAGACCTGCCATGATGACAAGGCATGCGAAGATGGTGACGAGCGAAACGGCGCTCACGTTGTAGCGTGCCAAGAACTCAGGCACCGGGAACGTGATAAGCGAGGTGAAGTTCTTGGGCGTAGCACCCCACAGCAGCTGCGCGGCGTTCTGCAGAAAGTAGGAGACGCCGATAGCGGTGATGAGAACGGCGAGCGGACCGGCCTGGCGCAGCGGTTTGTAAGCCAAGCCCTCGATGAGCACACCGAGCACGGTACAGACCACGCAGGACAGAATCACCGAGACCCAGCCCGGCAGACCGATATAGGACGTTGCGCAGAACGAGACGTAGGCGCCGACCATGATGACATCGCCATGGGCGAAGTTGAGCATCTTGGCGATGCCGTACACCATGGTGTAGCCCAACGCGATGATGGCGTAAACGCTGCCCATGGACAGGCCGTTGACCAGATATTGGATAAAGACCGTCATGTTCCACATCCCCCTTTCGAATTGGTTACAGATACGTTTCTGAAACAGAGGCGTTACACCGCCCCCCGATATGAAGCAAGCAGGAAAGGCTCGGACCTTTCCTGCTTGGACTCAAAACCGCACTATGTAAGGCGGTCGATTAGGCCTGTACGTACTTGCCGTCGGTGATGACATAAGCCGTGGGATCCTTCTGCACCTGGCCCTTATCGTTCCAGGAAAGGTTGCCCGTGAGGCCCTCGACCTTGATCTTGCGCATAGCCTCGGACAGCTTCTCGGCCACCTCGGTCGCATCGGCATCAGCACCCAGGCCGGCCTCTTTCAGAGCCTCGGCCACGGCATGCACGCCATCATAGGCATCGGCGGCAAACTGGTCGGGCGTCTCGCCGTACTTGTCCTTATAGGCGTTGACGAAGTCAGCATTCTTCTCGTCGTCGGCGGAGAACGGGGTCATGAGCAGCAGGCCCTCGGCGAGAGAGGTATCGAAGCCCTCGACGCCCAAGATGCCGTCCATGCCGTCGCAACCCATCATCTTGACGTCATAGCCCATGTCCTTGGCGTTCTTGAGCAGGACAGACGCCGGAGTATAGTAGATTGGCGCGAAGATCATGGTGGCGCCAGCCTCCTTGGCCTTGGTCAACTGGTTGGTGAAGCTGGTGGCGGAATCGTCCTTGAAGGTCTCCACGTCAACAACCTCAAGCTTAGACTTCTTTGCCTGGGCCTTGAAGGCGTCGGCGATACCCGAGGAGTATGCGTCGCCGGAGTTGTAGAACAGGACGTACTTCTCGTCGGGATACTTGTCGGCAAGGAACTTGGCGGCGTTGACGCCCTGGTTGGGATCGGTGAAGCAGACCTGGAAGACGTTGTCCTTGCCCTTGGTGACGTCCGTGGAGGACGCGGACGGGGTGATCATGAACATCTTGGGGTCCTTGGCGCACTCCTCGGCGACGGCAACCGACGCACCGGTGGTGGTGGGGCCGACAAGAGCTTGCATGCCCCAGTCGCAGAGGTTATTGAAGGCGTTGACGGACTTCTCGCCGTCGGCGACGTCATCCTCGGCCTTACTGGTGAGTTTCAGGCTCTTGGTGGAGAAGTCCTTGCAACCGAGCTCGACGCCCTGGGTGACGGACTTGCCGTAGGAGGCGGCGGCACCGGTCAGCGGTCCGATGGTGCCGATCTTGAAGGTACCGCCCTCGGAAGCGGAACCGGACTTGGAATCTCCGCCGTTGGAGGAGCAACCGGCTAGAATAGCCGTAGCCCCCAGACCTGCTGCGCTCGCGATAACGCTCCTGCGATTCATAACAGGGTTGAATGACTTACCGGTGAGGCTCGACATGCGGCTCTCCTCTCAATTCTCGTCGGGCGTTCTTTGCCCGACAAACCATCCTGCGCCGTGTTCGGCGTTCGCAAAATAGTAGACGCTTTAGCCTGCGACAGTGCCGTCTATTTCGAATTAATTTCTCGTTAGACGCAAATATTCAGGAATTCTTATATCTAGCGATATTTATGCAAGTTTTGGCACTTTAATGTGTGAAAGTAATGTTTCCATTTTGTTACAAGACACCTTGCCGTGTTTAAACACCCCGCGGGTTGAAAGTCCTCTTTCGCGGCCGCTACGCCGCGATGTATTTGCCGTCCTGGATGACATAGGCCGTGGCGGGCTTCTCGACCTGACCCTTGTCGTTCCACGAAAGCTCACCGGTCAACCCGTCGATCTTGATCTTGCGCATCGCTTTCGCAAGGTCCGTGGCGATATCGGATCCCGCGCCCGCCGTATCGATACCGGCCTTATCGATCGCCTCGACGATGGCATGCACGCAATCGTAGGCGTCGGCGGCGAACTGGTTGGGCGTCTCGCCGTACTCATCTTGGTACGCCTTGACGAAGTCGGCGTTTTTCTCGTCATCGGCGGAGAACGGGGTCATGAGCAGCACGCCCTCGGCAAGCGAAGTGTCGAAGCCCTCGACCGAAAGCAAACCGTCCATACCGTCGGTGCCCATGAGCGTCATGTCGTAGCCCATGTCGCTCGCATTTTTAAGCAGAACCGAGGCGGGCGTGTAGTAAATCGGTGCAAAGATGAGCGTGGCACCGGCCTCCTTGACCGAGGTGAGCTGCGTGGTGAAGCTTGTGGACGAATCGTCTTTGAAGGTCTCCGTCGCCACGACGTCGAGCTTGGACTTCTTGGCCTGCGCGGCAAAGGCGTCCGCCACACCCGAGCTGTAGGTGTCGCCCGCGTTGTAGAACAGGGCGATCTTTTGGTCAGCGTATTTCTCCGCCAAGAACTTAGCGGCGCTCGTGCCCATCGTGGGGTCGGTAAAGCACACCTGGAAAACCGTCGACTTGCCCTTGGTGACATCGAGCGAGGATGCCGACGGCGTGATCATGAGCATGTCATCGGAGATCTCGCCCGAGACGGCAACGGCCGCACCGGTGGTAACAGGGCCCACAAGCGCCTGCATGCCCCAGTCGGCAAGCGTGTTGAACGCATTGATGGCCTTCTCGCCGTCGGCGACATCGTCCTCGGATTTAAGCACGAGCTTAAGCGACTTGGTCGAGAAGTCCTTGACGGCGAGTTTGGCGCCCTGCTCGGCCGAGACGCCGTAAGTGGCCGCCGCGCCCGTAAGAGGGCCGATCATACCGATCTTGAACGATCCGTCATCGGAGCCGGAACCGTCATCCGTCGCCCCCGAAGAGCAGCCAGCGAGCAGCGCGGTGCTGCCAAGCGCGGCGACACCGCCTAGAAAATGTCTGCGATCGAGTGCATGGTTGAGACAGGTCATGGTATCCCCCATCCGTCGGGGCCGAGCAAGTAGCGCGGCCTTTGTGCGGTACATCGAGAGATGCTATGGGGCAAACGTGAACGATTTGTTACGCGGCAGCGCATGTAACCAGCGTGTTTCCAATATTTCCGCAGCATTTCAGGGGTGGCTGCCCGTCTATTCCAAAGCGGGGCGTGCCCGGGGTCCGTGTTCACGCTAGAATGCGTACAACCTTATCCATCAGCACCCGATCCATCCGGATTTTCGCAAAGGAGCACCCCATGGCAGAGAATCTGCGCACCGTACACGTCGGCCTCATTGGCTTGGGTACCGTCGGCGGCGGCGTCGCCCGTCTTATCAAGAGCCATCATGATGAATACCTCGCCGCATACGGCATCGATCTCAAGCTGACGCGCGCCTGCGCGCTCGCCTGGGAGCAGGCCGAGGCCGCCGGCGTTGAGCGCGAGGCGTTCACCTCGGACTGGCACGACGTCGTGACCGACCCCGAGGTCGATATCGTCGTCGAGCTCATCGGTGGCGAGCACCCGGCGACCGAGATCTTCAACGCAGCGTTCGAGAACGGCAAGCATGTCGTTTCCGCCAACAAGGCGCTGCTCGGCCGCCACGTCGAAACGCTCGCCGCCAAGGCGCGCGAGTGCGGCGTGCAGCTCAAGTGCGAGGCGAGCTGCGGCGGCGGCATCCCCATCGTGAGCACGCTCGAGCACGACCTCGTGGGCAACAAGATCCTCACCATCGCCGGCATCTTGAACGGCACCACCAACTACATCCTCTCGCGCATGGACGCCGAGGGTGCCGACTACGCCGACGTGCTCGCCGACGCGCAGGCCAAGGGCTACGCCGAGGCCGACCCCTCGGCCGACGTTGACGGCTTCGACGCCGCGAGCAAGACGGCGATCCTGGCCTCCATCGGCTTCGGTACGCGCGTGACGACCGACGATGTCTACCAGCAGGGCATCCGCACCATCGCGGCCGAGGACATCGCGCAGGCACACGACCTCGGATACACCATCAAGCTGCTCGGCATCGCCCGCAACACCGCGGATGGCGTCGATGTGCGCGTGCATCCCACGCTCATCCCGGCCGACCACATGCTTGCCAAGGTCAACGGCGCCATGAACGCCGTCTACGTGGTGGGCGACGCCGTGGGCGAGACCATGTTCTACGGCGCGGGCGCGGGCTCCTTCCCCACCGCGAGCGCCGTCGTCGGCGACATCCTGTCGCTTTCCGAGACGATCAGCCGCGGCGTGGCACCGTTGCCCGAAAGCGAGCCTTTCGGCCACAACCTCGCCTTCAAGCCGATGGACGAGCTCGAGACCAAATACTATGTGCGTCTGAAGGTCGCCGATCGCGTGGGCGCGCTCTCCGAGACCGTCGACGTCTTTGCGAAGCACGACATCTCGATCAGCCTGATCAACCAGGTCGAGGACGGCAAGAGCGGCGTGTCGGACACCTGCTCGGTCATCTTCCTGACGCACCGCGCGCTCGAGAAGAACATCCAGGCCGCGGCCGCCGAGCTCGCCGATGCGGATTGCGTGGCCGAGGTCGCCAACGTCCTGCGCATCGAGAACGTCGAGGCCTGGACCGACGGCGTGATGGCCAACTAGCGAGCTCCTCGCCACAGAACCGACGCGAAAGGGGCGCCGCATCGCATGGTTGCGATGCGGCGCCCTCTTTTGCGTCCTTTGGGCAGTCTTCCTATGCAAGTGAGTGGACTATTCGCAATGTCTCGAATAAGCCGAGATATAGAAACGTCCCTACCTGCGGAAACGTCAAATAGAATGTGAACCATACTCGGCTGGCTCCAAAAAGTCCACTCACTTGCTTAAGGACGATGCGGCTTCTGTCGCCAGTTAGCGGTCAACGGGGCCCTTGGCATCCTCCTGACGGTACAGCTCCTCCATGCGGCGGCGGTATTCGCGTACCGCGAGCTGGGCGCGCTCGAGGCGGCGGCGCTCGCGAGCCGTAAGTCCCTCAAGGTCGACCTCGTCGCCGTAGGTCTTCTCGGCGAGCTGGTGCGCCGCATGGACGATACGCTCGTCGATGCGGCGCGCGCCCTCTGCCACAGCCTCGTCCGAAAGATGCTCGGCGATTGCATCGAGCGTGGGCACGCCGTCATATTCGCGACCGAAACCGTGCGAGGTCAACAGCTTGTGCTCGCGGGCCAACAGGCGCGCGAGGTCATGATGCGCCTGCAGGATCCGCACGGCGTCCCCCGGGTGCTCGACGACCTCCGCCACCGCCTCGGCGGGCTTGGCGTCGACCACGCGATAGGTGAGCTGCGCCAAGAACGGCATGAGAAAGACGGTGACGGCACCGGCCGCCACCATGACTGATGCCGTCGCCTGCGAGAGCGCCCCGGCATTCACGGCCACACTCGTAACGGCGACGATGATGGGCAGTGCCGTGGTGCAATAGAGCGCCACGGTGACGCGACCGTGCATGGTGACGTCGCGCGTGACGGGGCACACGCGCATGGAAACGATGATGGGCACGGCGCGCACGAGCAGCAGCGCCACGATGAAGCCCACGAGCATGACCGGCTTGGAAGCGACGACTGTGAGGTCGATCTTGGCACCCGAGACGGTGAAGAACACCGGGATCAGAAAACCGTAGGCGAGGCCGTCAAGCTTGGTCTCGAGCGTGTGGTCGCCTTGCGGGATGATATAGCGAAGCACGAAACCGGCCGCGAAGGCGCCAAGCACGATATCGAGATCGAAGACGGCCGAGAGGGCCACGAGCACAACGAGAATGAGCACCGTGAGCCGCACGAACGTCTGTGACGTGGTGTTCGCGCGCTCCTCGACAAAAGCGAAGAAGCGGTGTCCCGCGCGCTTGGAGCGCCCCGGTACCACCGCGAGCACGACGCAGGCGGCAAGGAAGATCCCGAGGACGACGAGCGTCTCGATTCCCGTGCGGGCCGAGAGCAGCACGGACATGGCGAGCACCGGCCCCAGCTCGCCCCAGGTGCCATACGCTAGGATCGAGTCGCCCACGCGCGTGCCGATAAGTGAGCGCTCGCGCAGGATGGGCACCAGCGTACCGAGCGCCGTCGAGGTGAGCGCCAACGTAACGGCGATGCCGTCGAAATGGCTGACCGAGAACCACGGTGTGAAGCGCACGGCAAGCCAGGCGATGCCGAAGGTGACAACCCAGGTGCCCAGCCCGTAGCGGCCCTCGGCTCCCGTGATGTTCTTGGGGTCGATCTCGAAACCGGCAAGCAAGAAGAGGAATGCCAGACCGAGCTCGGAGACGAGCGAGACTTCGACATCCACGTGGATGATACCAGCCATGTGCGGCCCAAGCACCGCACCGAAAATCAACAAAAAGACGGTCTCGGGGACGGGCTTGCCAGGAATGGCCGTTGCGATGAAGGGGCTCGCGAAGGCTACAAGCGCGATGACGGCGAGTGAAACGAATGCCATAGGATGCCTTTCTCTTGTTAACGCCCCACTCTAGCACCCGCGATGGCTCGCGGCGCCCGCGCCCTGTCGTATCATATTGGAGTTTATCAACCATGCGGCTGAAGGCGGCAGCCGGGCCCTGCCCGCGCACACCGACCGCCGCCGCAGGCGACGACGACCGAATGGCCGACAAGGAAGGCAGGAACCAATGGTCTCTCGTATCTACGTGGAGAAGAAACCCGGGTTCGACGTCGAGGCTCAGCAGCTCAAAGGCGAGCTCGCCGAGATCCTCGGCATCAAGGGCATCGAGACCCTGAGGATCATCAACCGCTATGACGTCGAGGGCATCACGCAAGAGCTCTTCCGCTCCTGCGTACCCACCGTCTTCAGCGAGCCCCAGGTCGATGTGACCTACGACGAGCTCCCCGCGACCGACGGCACCGTCTTCGCCGTCGAGTTCCTGCCCGGGCAGTTCGACCAGCGCGCCGACTCCGCGAGCGAGTGCGTGCAGCTCATCTCGCAGGGCGAGCGTCCCGATGTTCGCTCCGCCAAGGTCTATATCCTCGAGGGCGCGCTCACAGACGATGACATCGAAACCGTCAAGCACTACGTGGTGAACCCCGTCGAGGCACGCATCGCGTCGCTCGAGAAGCCCAAAACGCTTAAGGTCGATACCCCGGAGCCTCAGCCCGTCGAGGTGCTCGAAGGTTTCCGCGAGCTCGATGGAGCCGCGCTCGCCGCTTTCATCGCCGAGCGCGGCCTCGCCATGGACGAGGCGGATATCGCCTTCTGTCAGCAATATTTCCGCGATGAGGACCGCGACCCCACCATCACCGAGATCCGTGTGATCGACACCTACTGGTCCGACCACTGCCGCCACACGACCTTCGGCACCGTGCTCGACGATGTGAAGATCGATGACGCAACCGTCCAGGCCGCATTCGACCGTTACATGGCCATGCGCCATGAGCTTGGCCGCGACGAGAAGCCCGTCTGCCTCATGGACATGGGCACCATCGGCGCCAAGTATCTCAAGAAGACCGGCAAGCTCACGGGTCTCGACGAGTCCGAGGAGATCAACGCCTGCACCGTCAAGGTCAAGGTCGACGTGGACGGCGAGGACCAGGACTGGTTGTTCCTCTTTAAGAACGAGACGCACAACCACCCCACCGAGATCGAACCCTTCGGTGGCGCCGCCACGTGCATCGGCGGCGCGATCCGCGACCCGCTCTCGGGCCGCAGCTACGTCTACCAGGCCATGCGCGTGACCGGCGCCTCCGACCCCACCGTGCCCGTCGCCGAGACGCTCGAGGGGAAGCTCCCCCAGCGCAAGATCGTGACGACGGCCGCCGCAGGCTACGCGAGCTACGGCAACCAGATCGGACTCGCGACCGGCCAGGTCAACGAGCTCTACCACCCCGGCTACACCGCCAAGCGCATGGAGGTCGGCGCCGTGGTGGGTGCCACCCCGGCCGATCACGTGCGCCGCGAGTGCCCCGCCCCCACCGACAAGATCATCCTGCTCGGCGGCCGCACCGGCCGCGATGGCATCGGCGGCGCCACCGGCTCCTCCAAGACGCAGAACACCGAGTCCATCGAGACGTCGGGTGCCGAGGTCCAGAAGGGCAACGCACCCGTCGAGCGCAAGCTCCAGAGGCTCTTCCGCCGCGGTGACGCCTGCCGCCTCATCAAGCGCTGCAACGACTTTGGCGCGGGCGGCGTCTCGGTCGCCGTGGGCGAGCTTGCCGACGGCCTCTATGTCGACCTTGACACCGTGACCAAGAAGTACGACGGTCTCGACGGCACCGAGCTCGCCATCAGCGAATCCCAGGAGCGCATGGCCTGCGCCGTCGCCGACGAGGACGTCGAGGAGTTTTTGGGCTACGCCGCCGAGGAGAACCTCGAAGCCACGGTGATCGCCGAGGTCACCGCCGAGCCGCGCATGCGCATGGCCTGGATGGGCGTCGCCATTGTCGACCTGTCGCGCGCGTTCCTCAACTCCAACGGTGCGCCCAAGCACCAGAAGGCGCATGCCGTCGCACGCTCCGTCTGGCAGCCCTCTTGGGCGGGCGAGACCCTGGCCGATCGCATGACGTCGCTCGTGACCGACCTCAACGTCGCCTCCAACAAGGGCCTCTCCGAGCGCTTCGACTCCACCATCGGCGCCGCCACGGTGCTCATGCCCTTCGGTGGCAAAAACCAGCTCACGCCGAGCGAGGCGATGGTCGCGAAGTTCCCCGTGGACGGTGAGACCACCACGGCGAGCGCCATGGCCTGGGGCTTCAATCCCTACCTCATGGAAGCCGACCAGTACGCCGGCGCCTACCTCTCCGTCGTCGAGTCCGTCTCGAAGCTCGTGGCCGCTGGCTTTAGCCGCAAGAACGCCTATCTCTCCTTCCAGGAGTACTTCGAGCGGCTGCGTGACATTCCCGAGCGCTGGGGCAAGCCCGTCGCGGCCGTGCTTGGCGCTCTCGATGCCCAGATCGACCTCGAGGTCGGCGCCATCGGCGGCAAGGACTCGATGAGCGGCTCCTTCGAGCTCGGCGACACCGAGATCGATGTCCCGCCGACCCTCGTCTCCTTCGCCGTCTCCACCGGACGCGCCGACCGTGCCGTCTCTCCCGAGTTCAAGGGGCTCGCGCACCGCGTGGTGCGCATCGCGCCCGCGACCTATGCTGACGACCATCGTCCCGACGCCCATCAGCTCATCGCCGCGCTCGATGCCGTCGAGGCGCTCGCCGCTGCCGGCTCCGCCCTCGCCATCTCCACGCCCGGCTACGGCTGTGGTGCCGAGAGCCTGTTCAAGATGTGCGTAGGCAACGGTATCGGTATCGAGCTTGCCGAGGATGTCGACGTCGAGAGCCTCTTCTGCCCGCTCTACGGCAGTTTTATCGTCGAGCTCGCCGAAGATGCCGAGCTCCCAGAGGCCGAGGGCATCGTCGTCGAGCCGCTCGGCACCACCGTCGAGGCCTATGTGATCGACACCGGCTCCGAGGTCATCGAGTTGGCCGAACTTCAGGACGCGTGGGAGGGCGCCATCGAGCCCGTGTTCCCGTATCGCTCGGTGACGGAGGAGACGCCGCTCGTGGAGGTATCCGCGGTCGACTTCCGCACCAAGGACATCCACGTGTACAGCGGCGAGAACTTCGCCAAACCCCGTGCGATCATTCCCGTGTTCCCGGGCAACAACTGCGAATACGACACCGCACGCGCCTTCCGTGCCGCCGGCGCCGCGGCCGACACCTTCGTGATCAACAACCTCACGCCCGAGGCTGTCGCCGAGAGCACCCATGAGCTCGCCCGCCGCATCAGCGAGAGTCAGATCGTCATGATCCCCGGCGGTTTCTCCGGTGGCGACGAGCCCGACGGCTCCGCCAAGTTCATCACGGCGTTCTTCCGCGCGCCCGAGGTCACCGAAGCCGTGCGCGAGCTGCTGCAGAAACGTGACGGCCTGATGCTCGGCATCTGCAACGGTTTCCAGGCGCTCATCAAGCTGGGTCTCGTCCCTTATGGTGACATCGTCGACGCCACCCCCGATGCGCCCACGCTCACCTTCAACACCATCGGCCGCCACCAGAGCCGCCTCGTGCGCACGCGCATCGCATCGAACCTCTCCCCCTGGCTCTCGCAGTGCAGCCTCGACGACCCCTACACTGTCGCGATCAGCCACGGCGAGGGCCGCTTTGTCGCCAACGACGAGATGCTCGCGCAGCTGATCGACAACGGCCAGATCGCCACGCAGTACGTGGGCGAGGACGGCAAGCCCAGCATGGACCTCGCCGTCAACCCCAACGGCTCCGCGCTTGCCATCGAAGGTATCACGAGCCCTGACGGTCGCGTCTTTGGCAAGATGGGCCACGCCGAGCGGCGCGGCGACAACCTCTACATGAACGTGCCGGAGCATGTCGCCGGCGATAAGTTCATGCCGATCTTCGAGAGCGGCGTGGCGTACTTCGCCTAAAGCTCTCCGCTCGCGGTACAATCCCCACGGGTCATGCGCCCGCCGTCGCACACGTCGACGGCGGGCGCTTTTCATGCCGTCAGTCGACCGGAAGGACACCATGCAACGCCGTACACCGTTTTTTGCCACCACGACAGGGCTCGTGCTGGGTTGCTTGATCTGCTGCGCCTTATGGGGATCGGCGTTCCCCTGCATCAAAATCGGATATGCGCTCTTTGGTATCGCCGCTGACGACAGCGCGTCGCAGCTTCTCTTTGCGGGACTGCGCTTCACGCTCGCGGGCATCCTCGTCATCGTGGGGATGAGCCTCGCGCAGCGCCGCGCCCTGGTGCCCGCACGCCGCGACCTCAGGCCCATCTGCATCCTCTCGCTTTTTCAGACGATCGGCCAATACCTGTTCTTCTACCTTGGCCTATCCAAGGCGAGCGCCATGTCGAGCTCCATTATCGAAGCGAGCGCAAACTTCTTGGCGATTCTCTTCGCCGCACTGCTCTTTCGAACCGAGAAGCTCGATGCCACTAAGATCGCGGGATGCGTCGTCGGCTTTGCCGGCGTTGCACTCGTCAACCTGAGCGGCAGCTCGGGTACCTTCGGCTTTGCGCTCGACGGCGAGGGTCTGATTCTGGCTTCAACCGTGGCCGGTGCCCTGTCGACCTGCCTGATCGGCATCTTTTCGCGTGATCACAACGGGGTCTTGCTCTCGGGATGGCAGTTTTTTGTTGGAGGCATCGTACTCACCGGCATCGCCCTGGCGACTGGCGGACATCTGACCCCGGCCAAGCCTCTGCCCGCCACCGCGCTCCTGACCTACATGGCCTTTATCTCCGCGGTGGCATATTCGCTGTGGTCATGTCTGCTGCGCGTCAACCCGGTAAGCCGTGTGAGCGTCTTCGGCTTCATGAATCCCGTGTTTGGCGTGATGCTATCTGCGGTCCTGCTCGGCGAGGGCGCGGGTACCAGCCCGTTTGTCGTCGCGGCTGCGCTTGTGCTGGTATGCGCGGGCATCGTCATCGTCAACCGTCCGCGACGCTCCATTAGCTAGATCGTGCAAGCCAGGCGTTGCCGCCCACGCAAACTCGATACCGCAGACAAAAAACCGCCCGTCCCCTGCGCAGGCAGCGGGCGGGCGGTATACGTTTAACGAGATACGACAACCTATTCGCCGTCAACGTCCCTGGCGACGGACTCCTCGATAGCCTCGATACCAGGAACGGAGAGATCCTCCTTGCCGCGGCAGAACTTCTTGTCGACCCAGCCGGTAAGGATAGGTGCCGCGACGGCCGTGATGATGACGGCGGTTGCGATCTGGGCATACGCCGTGGGCGCGAGCTCGGCATAACGCGGGGCAACCTCGGCAAGGGCCACCGGCGTGGTCATAGCCGTGCCGGCAATGGTGGAACAGGCGACGGCCGCCTTGCCGTTACCGCCGCACAGGCGCTCAAAGGCGAACGTGATGGGTCCGACCACAAACAACGTGATGAGGCCGAGCAAGATGCCCGAGATACCGCCCGTGATAAAGCTCGACAGGCTCATCGAGGCACCGAGCTGGAAACCGATGACGGCGATCGCGGGATTCGTGCCGGGGACAAGCAGATTCTTGATGAACGGAAACAGATTGCCGAGCACCATACCGATCACGAGCGGCAAGATGGAGCCGATGATGGTGCCGACGGGAATATTCGCAAGGCCGGAGACGCCCAGGATGATCATGGTGACGGCGGGACCGGCAGTAAAGAACAGGATACCGACGGCGCCCTGCTCGGACTCATCGCCGAATTCGCCCATGATGCCCGTATAGAGCGCCATGTTGCAGAAGGTGATACCACCGATGACGGAGACCGAAGACAGCCCCAGGAAGTTATCGTTAAAGAAGTACGCGACACCCAATCCGAGGGCGGCAGCCACCACGAGCTTAGGGATCAGGACGACGATTCCGGTCTTGATGGCGCCCGGCGTGGACTTGAACGAGATTCCGGCGCCCACAAAGAGCAGAATCGCCGCGACGATGGTGTTGGAACCCCCGCGGCAGGCAGCCGTGAAGAAGCCGCCGATCTCAAAGACCTGAGGACAAAACGTGTTGAGCAGCAGGCCCACGATCATGGGATAGATCATGATATCGCCCGGGATACGCGGAACCTTGAATCGTTTACGTTCGGTAGCCGTCGTCTCTGTCATGGAATCCCCCAATTCCGCATCTGTGGTACAAAACACCACGTCATGCTTTGCCTAAGTAAAGTTTGACTATGGTAGCAGAAACAACAGACCATCGGAGTGCGAAAATCACAGATGCCCAGGCGCTCGCGTCAGATCATGCTCAGCAGCACATAGCAGACCACACCGGACACGCAGCACCACAGCATCGATCTGGTCTTAAGGGCGACAGCAATCACAAAGGCCGCAGCGGTCCAAGGCAGCAGCGCAGGCCAGAGACCTGAGAAGAAGGCGCCGGGAGACACGAGATCGTTGGCGACAAGTGCCGCGAAGGCCGCAGGTGGGATGTATCCGAGCGCTTCGACCACACGCGGAGACAGGGGACGTCCACGGAGCGCGAAGGCGGGAGCGATGCGAAAGAAGGCGATAACGGCCCATGAGACGAGCCAGAGGACAAGAAAGTCACGAAGCGGCATGACCGTCCTCCTTTTGGTGCGAGACCGCACCGAAACCGAGGGCGCAGACGACGCCCGCGAGCGCGCCGATGGGGACGGCGACCGCCGATACCCCCGTGCACTTGCAGACGGTCACGGCAAGTACTGCCGCGCAGACGGCAACCGCGTTGCCCCGTGTCAGACGTTGAGACAAAAGCAGGTAGATAAACAGCGAGGTACAGGCAAATCCGGCAACAGCAGTCGGGATATCCACGATCGACCCCAAGGCGATTCCAATCGCACAAGATGACGACCACGTTAGGAGACCCATGACGTTAAGGACGAAAGCATGGCGCGCCGTCCAATCTTGAGCCGTAACGAACTGAGAGAGGCTGAGCCCATACCCTTCTTCGGTAAGGGTCGCACATGTCGCCAATGCCTCCATACGAGATGCCTGCGCGAGATGGGGCGCCAGCGATGCGGAATAGAGGGCAAAGCGCGAGGAAACAGCCGCCAGGCTTACGAGCATGGAGGGGATCGGAACGCCCGCCATCCAAAGGTTGCTCATCATGAACTGGCCCGAACCGGTAAGAAACGTCGCCCCCAGCACAAAGCCCATCCAGGGCTCCATACCTGCTTGCGACTCGAGCACGCCGCAGGCAACGCCGACGGCGACATATGACAGCAGGATGGGCCAGGCCATCTTGAAAATTCTTACGAGCATACGCACCTCCTCTTAGCGAATAAAGTGCCAGACATTCTAGCGCAAGGAGGAAATGAGCTTTGGGATGACTACCTGCCCTACAATCACATGCAGAATGAGAAAGGCAGCAAAGGGGCAACCATGTACAGATTCGATCGCGAGCAAGCACGCTCCGAATTCAAACGTTATACCGACGCCTACGATAGCGCCAATCCTCGCATCGCCCTCAAGATCGACCATACCTATCATGTGGCAGAAGCCTGCGAAACCATCGCTCGCCGCGAAGACTGGACGACGGCGGATGTCGATCTCGCATGGCTCTGCGGCCTTCTGCACGATATAGGTCGCTTTGAGCAGCTACGTCGTTGGGACACGTTCAAGGATGCCGAGAGCATGAGCCACGCCGAACTCGGCGTCAAGGTTCTCTTCGGTGAAAATCCCGCCGATGCGCCCGCCGCGACGAGCATCCGCAACTTTGTCGACCGGGACGGCGAAGACGCCCTTATCCGTGCGAGCATCGCCTTCCATAGCGATTTTCGCCTGCCCTCGAATCTCGATGCGCGCACGCGGCGCTTTTGCGCCATCGTGCGCGATGGCGACAAACTCGACATCATGCGCAATATCGCCGACAGCTCCGTCGCCACTATCCTCAAAATGGATGAGCAGGCATTTTTACAAAGCGGCATCTCGGCTGACACGCAACGGGCGTTTGCCGAGCACCGCTGCATCGCCCGCACCGAGCGCCATGAACCGGCCGACTTCCTCGTCGGCCTTATTTGCTTCATGTTCGAGCTCGAGTTCGTCTCGAGCCGTGACCTCGCCCGCGAGCAAGGCCACCTATATCGCCTGCTCGACGCCCCGTTCGGTATCGTCGAACCCTTTACCGATCCCACAACCCAAGTGATTTGGAATAACATGCGCGCCGAGCTGCGCCATTGGCTCACCTCCCACCGCTGAGATTCGAGTTTCCAACGAAACGCCCGGCATTCGTAAAGAATACCGGGCGTTCCATCTGTCATTTGAACCATCGATCCCAAAGGCGAACTTGGAAAATCGAATCTCAACGATCTTTGAGTCGATCAAGCAGCTCCTGCGCGACCTCCATGGCATCGCCCACCACCTTGTACCGGGCGACATCGAAGATGGGTGCATCGGGATCCTCGTTGACAGCGATAATGCACTCGGCCCCACCGATTCCGGCAACATGCTGGATGGCGCCCGAAACGCCGATGCTCAGAAGTAACTTGGGCGAGACGGTGACGCCGGTCTGTCCCACCTGATGGCGATATGGCAACCAACCGGCCTCGACAACCGGACGGGTGCAGCCGAGTTCGGCCCCGAGGGCACCGGCGAGATCGCGCATGAGCGCCAGATTCTTCTTGGAACCGATGCCGCGGCCGACCACGACCAGACGATCGGCTTGGGTGATCGGGACCTCGTCCGACACCTCGGCAGCATCCAAGAGATGCACGCGAGACTTAACCTCGGAGTCCAACGAAACCTGCACGACGTTTCCCGAACGCGTGTAATCGAGGGCAGGTGTCTTGAAGATACCGGGGCGAACCGTAGCCATCTGGGGACGATGCGCCGGGCAGATGATCGTAGCCATGAGATTGCCGCCAAAAGCGGGGCGCGTCTGTTGCAGAAGGCCCGTCTGGGGATCCATCGCAAGAACCGTGCAGTCGGCGGTAAGCCCCGTCTGAAGATGCGCGGCGACGCGCGGAGCGAGCTCGCGACCGAACGCCGTGGCACCATACAGGATAATCTCGGGCTTGCGCTCGACGGCCAAATCGCAGACAAGGCGCGCATAGACCTCGGACTCGTTGCGGACGAGTCGCTCATCGCGGCACACGACAACCGTGTCGGCGCCCGCATAAATCAGATGCTCGCAATGCGAAAGCGAGGCCGCCGGGCTCGCGCCCATCAAAGTGACAAGATGGCATCCCCGCTCGTCGGCAAGCTTGCGCGCCTTGCCGACGAGCTCATAGGCAACCGGCGCCACCGCATCGGACTCGTCGGTCTGCACGAACACCCAAATATCGCGATAGGCATCCAGGTCGACTACATCGACGGCCTCGTCGCGTTCGATGGAAATCGCATTGACCGGACAGGCATCGACGCAGCTTCCGCACAGAACACACGACTCGGTCGCACGCGCCCGACGGTTCGGACGTTGGCCCTCCACGACGATTCCTCCCGAAGCGCAGGCTTTGGCGCAACGCCCGCAACCGATGCAGGCATCGCTATCGATAAGAAGTCCGCTCATCTATGCCATCCCCTCGATAATCTTCACCAAACGTTCGGCCTGCTCGACCGCCGTGCCCGCGATCTCGATGCCCTTGTTGGCGCGCTCGGGGACAAACGAACGGACGACCTGGGTCGGCGAACCGGAAAGCCCGCAGCGAGCGGAATCGGCACCGATGTCCGACGCGGACAGCACGTGCACCGTCTCTTTCTCGGCCCTGCGAATGCCTGCAATGCTCGGCATGCGCAGCTGGCCGATTTCCTTGGCCACCGTCATGGCACAGGGTGTGTCCATGTAAACGGTTTCATCGCCCGCATCGCCGCCATGAATCAGGCTAAGCGTCGGCTGGACCCCAAGGCCGGCAGACGGGATGCTCTTCACATCGGTCACGCATGGCAAATCGAAGATCGACGCGAGCTCGGGCCCGATCTGAGCCGTATCGCCGTCCACCGCCATCTTGCCGCAGATCAACAGGTCATAGGGCTCGATATGCTCTTCGATCCAATCGATGCCGCGCGCGAGCGCATAGGCCGTGGCAAGGGTATCGGCACCGGCGAAGGCGCGGTCGGTCAAAAGGACGGCATGGTCCGCGCCGCGGGCGATACAGTCACGCAAAAGCGTCTCGGTCGCAGGAATACCCATCGATATCACGCTCACCCGCACCTTGAGCGGCATGCACTCATCGAAATCGGTAAAGTCGTCCTTAAGCGCCAGGGCGCATTCCAGCGCGCTCGCATCAAACGGGTTGATGACGGCTTGTCTGCCGTCTCGCACGATGGTATTGGTCTGGGGATCCATCTTGACCTCGGTGCTGCCGGGCACCGCTTTGACGCAGACGATGATATGCAGGTCGGTCTCTTCTCCGCATGCGATCGTCATCTCATTCGCCCCCTTTCTTCAAAAGGCCATCCAAGAGTTTCTCGCCAAACAGATTGCCACGTCCAAACTGTCCTTTGGGATCGAGCTGGAGCTTGAGGCGCGCCGACTCGATCATGGCGTCGCGGCCGTACATGATCTCGAGAAAACCGGCCTTGAGCTTGCCCACGCCGTGTTCGGCCGAAACGGCCCCGCCCATGGCGGTGACCCGTGCGGCCCAGGCGGCGAACAGCTCGCCGCCGCGCGCATAGTCGGCCGCATCGCGCGGCAAGATGTTCACGTGCAGGTGGTTGTCGCCGATATGCCCCCATGCCGCCGATTCGAGCCCCGCTTCGGCCAGCGTGCGACGGTATAGTTCGACAACGTCTGCCAGATGCTCGTCGGGCACGGACATGTCAGACCCCAGCTTGGTGATGGTGGGATCGGTCCGGCGGCGCTCGTCGATGAGCATGTTGACGCTCTCGGGAACCGCATGGCGAAAGAATCGCTGGCACTCGCAATCGATATTGTTGCGCGCGACCCAGGTCATGCGAGCATCCCCACCCGCCCGAACGATAACGTCCTCCAAACGGTACAGCGCCGCCATCGCCTGTTGTCCGCTCTCGCAATCGAGCTCGACATAGACACAGACCTTGGCATCGGGATCGAGACTGGGAAGCGCCGCGAACGCCGTGGAGCAGTCGCGCTGATGGCGCAAGATATCAAGGGCGCCCGCATCGAAATACTCGATCGCCGTGGCACAGGGAAGCACTGGACGCACCGCCTGGGTAAACGCAACCGCGGCATCTTCGCTCTCAAAGAAGCAATTGACGCCCCATACCACCGGAGGCGCAGGCATGAGAGCGATCTCGAGCTCGGTGATCACGCCAAAGGTGCCGCAGGCCCCGATAAACAGATCGATCGCATCCATATCATCATCGACATAGTAGCCCGAGGCATTCTTGGTCTGAGGCATCTTATAGGTGGGAAGCTCGAGCTCAAGAACATGGCCGGACTCAGTGACAAGGGTCAGGCGTCGCCCGTGGGCATGCACCTTATCGCGCTGGAGCGCCAAGATGTCCCCATCGGCCAAAGCCACGCGCAAAGCCGTCACGTGCGGGCGCATGGGACCATAGGCATAGCTCCGTGCACCCGAGGCGTTGCAGGCAGCCATGCCGCCCAGACAAGCCGACGATTCGGTGGGATCGGTGGGAAAGAACTGTTCGGGTGCCTCCTGAAACGCACGATAGGCGGCAAGGGATGCATCGTCCCACCCCTCGGTGGCAAGCGTCTTGCGCGCCAGCTGCTTGCGGAGCTCGGAGAGCACCACGCCCGACTGGAGACGCAGATAAAACGCCTCGCCCTCGCATCGCATACCCAGATAACGGTTCATATGCGAGGTGTTGAGCACGTGACCGCCATGAGGAACCGCCCCCGCAGCGAGGCCGGTACGGGCGCCTTGAACCGTGATCGGGCATCCCTGCGCGTGAAGCTCGCGCAGGATAGCACGGACCTCGTCCTCATCCTTTGGGAACGAGATGCTCTGCGCCTCGCCGACGCTTCGCGATTCGTCTCGTCCGTACTCCTCGAACTCTTCCGAGAAAGGTTTGATAGATGCAAGCATGCCGTCTCTCCCCTTTAGTTAACTGCAGTGTTTGCAGGCAAATGTTACCGCAACATAAACCGCGTCGTTATATGAATCGTCTTCACAATCCGGGTTTTTACGTTTTGAGATTTCGCCAGACGGATAGAGATCGCCGCCGAGCGGCAAGCGAAAGCCGACCGCGTCCGCTCCACAAGACGACCTTGAATCGATTTGAAAATCTTTCTTCAAAAAACGTGGGTTCTGAGCTGCAGAGATAGAAAACTGCACAGCATTTGGTCAGCTCGATGCCCAGAAGCGGCTGTTAGGCTCGCCCCAACAGCCGACAGAACCGCGTCGGCGGAAAACAGCGAGGAGGCTCATATGGCACTCTATTGGCCCAACTTCGGCATCGCGATCCAAATCGACGACGACATCTACAGCATGCCCTTCGACGAAGAGGCTTTTCCCGACACGGAGGTCTATCACATCACCAGCGACCAGGCATCTGATATCGAGTCGATGTCGGCTCTTGCCCATCACATCGCCAATATCCACGGGATCGATTTGGGAGCAGACTTCGACGAAAAAATCAGCGCGCGCCGCATTGCGCTCCATACGCTTTTTGGAGCCGACCCGGCAACCTTTGCACAGGTCTACGCCGGAAAGGGCGCGGCATGAGCAATGACGCCAAGCGCCGCGCACCGCTGGGGCTCAGCCGCAAGAAGCGTCTTGTCCTGCTGGGACTGGCTATCGTTTGCGCGCTATCCGCCGTCGGCCTGTTCGCCTGGCAGTCGCGTCCCGTGGCCGAGGTCGGCACCTCGGTCACCGCGGCCGACGACAAGACGCGCAAGCAGATCCAAGAAGAGCTCGATGCCTCCGTTCGCGAGAACATGATGACCATATCGGTCGCACCGGTCGTGCAGATCAACGATGACGGAACGATGCGCGTGAACGTCAGGAACGTGGACGGCAATAAGTTTCCGCAGCGCTTTCGGGTAATCCAAGACGAGCAGACGATCTACGAGTCCGGAGTGGTCGAGGTGGGCAAGACCGTGGAGACCTGCCCCGCCGGCGACATTGCCGAAGGCGAGGCGTCAATCGAGATCCAGGCGCTCGACAGCAAGACTTTTGACGAGCACGGCAACCCCACCCGCATCAAGGTGCAAGTCGCGCACGCATAGATCCCGCAAACCCTCATCACGCACATGCCCCTCTCATCCCGGTCCCCCGGTGTCGATAAACCGGCATCGCAGATAGAAAGGAAAGATCATGACCATCGAACGCAACCGACATGCAGGCAAGGCACTTGCCATCGGCGCGGGACTCGCTCTCGCGCTCGTCGCCGCAGGCGCACCGACGCCCGCGGTCGCGGCGGAGCGAACCGGAACAACCGAAGTGACCATCAAGACCAATATCGATAATGTAGCCTTCAAAGTACCGACCATCATCCCCTTTGTGGCCGCAGCCGATGGCACGCTGACCGGCCCCTCCGCCGACGCCACCGTCATCGAGAATCTGTCGGCCTACGGGCTGCACGTGACCAACATGAAAATCACGGGCAACCAGATCTGGACCATCGAGGCCAGTGCCAAGAGCGGCAAGGCAAAGAACTCCATCGATTTCAAGGTGGGGCCGACAGCGGCACTTCAAGATGCCTACGCGGCGACTCAGGGCTCCGGTATCGACCTTTCGCACAATGCCAACTTTGACATGGGCTATCAGGGCATCGAGGGAGGCTCGGACAAGATCAAGCTGTCCACGAGCGGCAACGTTGCCCGCGTGACCCGCGATATCCTGCATGTAGATGCCAAGGGTGACCAGGTAGCACAGATCACCTGGACGGTCGAGCCCGGTGCGCACCAGAGCTAGCGCCCTCACTGCGCTCACACTATCCGTCGCGTTGCTCGCGACACCGGCGATGGCAACCGCCCAAGAACCGGCTCCCCCTCAGGGAACGACAACGGTGACGGTCGACCTTTCGCGACTCGAAGATACCGACCGTCGCCGCGAACCGCTTGCGCAAACAGGCGACAGGGAACTTGGCGACGCCGCCGCGCTGTGCATCGCAAGCACGGGCGCACTCGCACTCGGAATACATTTCACACGCACGCACTAACCCGCCATGTGCGCCCGACGGGCGCGAACGAAAGGAGACGCCATGGCTTCGAAGGTTCACGTTGCGGCGGCGACGCTATGTTGCGTGCTCGCTCTCGGCACGCCCGCGGTCCACCCCGCCCCGGCCATGGCGGCACCTTTGCCCGCGTCCACCGCCTCTGACGACTCGTTCGTCTCGGAGGAAATCATCCGTATCGATGCGGCGGCGTTCACGTTCAAGAATGCAGAGGTCACGACCGCGGGCTGCCTACGGCAACGCGCAAGTGATGGATCGATAGTCGTGGATATCGACCGTCACTCTCGTAGCAAGGGCATGCAAACGGGAAGCGTCATCTGCCGCTGGAGCGCCGTCGCCATCGATGCCGACGGGGATGTCTGCGACCTCGAGCTTTCCGTCGAAGATCTTGAGGTCGATTCATCCGCCGGAGGGACGGTGGTCCTCGCGCCCGCAACGTTCTATGAAAACGGCGGCGGCATCGCGATCGGTTGCCTCGACACCGACGATTCGGATATAGCGTTCACGGCCTATATCCGAGCATATAAGAGCGGCACGACCGCCGCAGCCCGAGGCGCGATCCCCTTTCGTATCGCCCATGCAGGCGATACGAAGGAGCGATCGGGGCTTGCGTCGTTGCTGAGCGGGCTGCAACAAGATGCGCAGAATTATGCAGGTACGGTTGGCGCCCGACGCGAATCGACGTCGATCGCCGCAGACGCCGTGCTTACGCAACTGACCTGGAGCGGATGCGGGGCGATCGAGCTTGTTCCCGATGCAACCGATAACATCGGTTCCGCCGATCGGACGACCGAAAGCAAAGGCAGCGACGACGAAAGGGCCAGGGCCAATCCTCCCGAACCCGAGATGTCCTCGAGCGTTTCGGCTGCCGTATCAAAAACGGCTCAGGAAACCATCATGGTTTCCGACGGCGGCAAGACTTTGGAGACGACCGCTGCCGCCCAGGATGATCAATCCCCATCGAGTAAGGGTGTTGAGAACTTCGTCGCATTTGTGGCAACCGATCAGACACAGTCGCTCGACCCCTCGTCAACGGGCGTCCGGGCTACCAGCCCAAAGAGAAAAGGCGCCCTGATCACGCTACCCAAGACATTCCAGCTGGAATACCTTCCTTCCGGCGAGGTCGTGGCGCCCGAGATCTACACCATCATCGGCGCCATGGGCGCCAGCGACGATATCGAGGAAATCTCGGTCAGCGACAGTGCTACCAAAGCGTTGCTCCATCTCTATGAAACCTCTAGCGATGGGACCAAGACCGAGATGTTCGACGGTACCAAGCTGGTCCAGCGCCGCCGCGTCTTAGCATATGAAGACGTTGCCTGCACCGTCGAGCTCGTCGGGTTCGACCGCGCCCGAGACGCCCAAACCATAGCGGCCGCTATCGAGGAGCCCCAGCGGCTCATGACCCTTGTCTTCGGTTTCACCCCCATACTCTCTTAGCGATCGCTGGACGGCGTCCAACGCGACCGATACCATCGTGTGCGACATCTATGTTCAATACGCACGACGGTCGGAGACGAATATGCCCGGTCTGGGAACGCTTATCAATGTTGGTCTTTTGGTCGCCGGCGGCCTTCTGGGGCTTGCCGGCGGGCGCTTCATCACCCCGCGCATCCAGGACACCCTCATGAAGGCGTCCGGACTCTGCGTGCTTTTCATAGGGCTCGCAGGAACGATGGAACAGATGCTCGTCATCCAAGCGGGTAAGTTGTCCGCGACGGGGACCACCATGCTCATCGTCTCGTTTGCCTTGGGGTCGCTTATCGGCGAGTTTTTGGATATCGAATCGGCAATCGAGCGACTGGGCGAATGGCTCAAACGCAGGACGGGGAGCTCGGACGATGTCGGATTCACCAATGCCTTCGTCTCGGCCTCGCTCACCGTATGCATCGGTGCCATGGCCATCGTGGGCTCGATTCAAGACGGTCTGCTCGGCGACTGGTCGACGCTTGCGCTCAAAGGCGCACTCGACTGCATCATCGTATGCACCATGACGGCCTCGCTTGGTCGCGGTTGTATCTTCTCGGCGCTACCCGTCGCGATCTTTCAGGGCTCGATCACGCTGTTTGCCGGGGCGCTCGCGCCCCTTATGACCAAAGCGGCGCTTGCCGACCTCTCGCTTGTGGGATCGATGCTCATCTTCTGCGTCGGGGTCAATCTCATCCGCCCGAACACGTTTCGCACCGCCAACATGCTGCCCGCCGTCGTTGTCGCGGTAGTCTATGCCCTGATCTTCTAGGTTCCCTCGCTTTTTTCAAACTATCCTCAACACCCTGTAAGCCGAACATCTGTTTGTGCCATATGCTATGATAAATGGTCACGACCACGATGAGCCTAAAGGGAGGTGCGATGGCGGACCGCGATGTCAAAGAACTGATCTCACGCATCATGGAAGAGGCGCGCAAGCGCCCTCATTCGCAGTTCAGCGATGAGGTCTATCGTGATGAACCCATCATCAAAACCGGTCGACAGATGACCAATTTCCTGCCCGACCGCTATCGCAAGATGCGCGCCATATCGCGCTGGCAAGAGGATCCCAAAGGCGGTGCCGGCCGATGGTTATCGGAGGCCGAGCTCTTCTACCGTCAGGGCCTGATGATGGCCGATTTCGAAGACGACTGTCCCTATAACGGAACGTTCAAATCGCACTTTCCCACCTACAACGCCATGAGCGACCGGCAGCTGCGCGGCTACTTCACGTGGCGCGCCCGCGTGCGCAGCGGCGTGATCGAGGAGACCTCGACCTCTTTCGCTTTTGTCTACCTGTATGAACTTCTGTGCGGGATAGGCGTCCACGACTCTATGGACGGTTTTGCCAAGATACGGGATTTTTGGCAGAAATACCGTACGTACGAGCCCGGCATCGATCGCTTTGCCCGCATTTGGCTGCAAGACTACGTCGTGTACCACGGGCTTGATCCCAAACTGCTCAAAAATTCCAAGACCGTTTCCTTCGATCGCGCCCTTGTGGAGCTCCGCCGAGCCGCGCGGGATACCGTCCCCTCCAAGGCGCCCGAGCTTGTCGATACGCCCCAATCCAAGCGCCGCAAAGACAGTACGCCGACGTTGCCCCTACCGCCCGACGACGTTCGCGAGGAGCGCCTCTTAGACGCCATCGACGCCCTTTCGAGCTACAACCTCTCGGGTTCACGGCTCAATCGAGAGCATCATCGCGACCTGCGCCACATCGTCTGCGCGGTCTATGTCCGCACGGCGCGTTACTATGACACGCATCGCAAAAGCGGCATCATCGCCAGTCTGTTTGGGGAGGAAACATCCATGCCGTACACGATGTTCGGCTCCGCCGTGTTCTTCTCTCCCGAGCGTCATGAGGACTGCGTCTATAAGCTCGACCCCATTCATGTCTACCGGTGCCAGAACGGATTTTGGGAGTGCACCCGTATCCACGGCAGCCGCCAAAAAAACGGCAAGCTCGGCGCGATCATGCGAGCTTGCGATCAACGTCTGAGGCTCAGACTCGACCCTGCCCACCCGCTTAAGGAGGAGAGCGTTCCCAAGTACCTGGCAAAGTTCATCGACGATGAGATCAACAGCTGGTTGGCTTGGAGCGATGCGCACAAACCGGTCGAGATCGACATCGACCTCAGCAAGCTCGGGCACATCAGGAGCGCTGCTGCCGAAACGTGCGAGGCGCTCCTGGTCGACGAGGAACGCGAGAACGACGGCGTGGACCGCGTTCCCAAACTCGCAGAAGATGCCGTGCCCGAGGTCGCGCAAGAAACCGAATCCAAAGCGACACCTGCCCCAAGCGCCCTTTCTGCCACCGGGCCGGGCGATCTCGAGACCATCCAGCGAGCTTATCTTTCCGCACTGCTGGAGCATGACCGCCAGGCGGCGCAAGCGAGACTCGAACAGGCAAGCGTCTCCGAGGACATGATAGTTGATGCCATCAACGAAACCCTTTTCGATCTGATCGGAGATACCGTGATCGAATTCGGAGAGCATGGGCCTCAGCTCATCGAAGACTACGAGTGCGACGTGAGAGGATATATCGAACATGAATGACACTTTTGCAACCACGGCGCCCCGTGTGCCCAAGCGCGTCGCCGCCGTGATCATCAACTCGCTTAAGGGCGGCGTGGTCCCGCGCATCGGTCTACCCTATATCACCGTGGGACGCGAGGTCGAGATCCGCGCGCTGCTCACCGACCTTGACCTGATCGCGAATGGCGGTGCGAGTTTCCGCTTTCTCGTGGGCCGCTACGGCGCCGGCAAGAGTTTTCTGCTCCAGACCATCCGTACTCACGCCATGGGAGAGGGCTTTGTCGTGGCCGATGCCGACCTTTCGCCTGAGCGGCGCCTCCAGGGCGGCCAGGGCCAAGGCCTTGCAACGTATCGCGAACTCATTCGCAACGTCTCGACCAAGACACGTCCCGAGGGCGGCGCGCTTAACCTGATCTTGGACCGTTGGGTCGCAAGCGTCTCCGAAGCCGACGACGCGGCCATCAACACCCAACTCGCACCCCTTGAGGAGATGGTGCACGGGTTCGACTTCTCACGCATGCTCCGTCGTTACCGCACCGCCGTCACGGAGGGGGACGAGGAAACCATGAGCCGTGTGACCAAGTGGCTCCGCGGCGAGTACCGCACCAAGAGCGAGGCCCGCGCAGAGCTCGGCAGCTCGACCGTCATCGGCGATGACGATTGGTATGACTACATCAAGCTGCTCGCGCGCTTCTTGGTCTGCAGCGGCTACAAAGGCTTGATCGTGCTCATCGATGAACTCGTGAACCTTTACAAGATCCCCAACGCCATCACGCGTCAGTACAACTACGAGAAGATCCTCACGATGTACAACGACACGTTACAGGGTAAGGCTCAGTACTTGGGGTTGATCATGGGTGGCACACCCACCTCGATCGAGGACCGGCGGCGCGGCGTTTTCTCCTATGAAGCGCTCCGCAGCCGTCTCACGCAGGGCCGTTTCGCCCGAGAGGACCTCAAGGACATGCTCGCGCCCATCATCCGTCTGCAACCGCTCACCTACGAAGAGCTACTCGTCCTCATCGAGAAACTCATGCAGATCCACGCCGGCTATTTTGGCTGGAATCCCACCCTTACCGAGAGCGACCTCGTAGATTTTCTCAAGATCGAGTTCGGCCGCGTGGGCGCCGATACGCATCTCACGCCGCGCGAGGTCATCCGTGACTTCATCGAGCTGTTGGACATCCTGTGTCAAAACCCCGATGCAGACGTAGCCGGGCTGCTCAAGAGCGTGGGGGGCGACAGCTCAACCGATTCGTCCACGAGCCCTGCCGTTTCCAACGATCCCGGTCAGCGCAACTTCGCCGAGTTCACCATCTAGCCCCAGCCGGTTTGCCGCGTAGGAGGCAGAGAGCAAAAACGTATGAACGCCTTTCATCGGTATGCCCCGTTTATCCAGGATTTTATCTACGCGCACGACTGGGAACATCTCAGATCCATCCAGGTCGCCGCCGCAGACGCCATATTCAACACGCAGGAAAACGTCTTGCTCACGGCTTCGACGGCCTCAGGCAAGACCGAGGCCGCGTTCTTTCCCATCCTGACCGAGTTTTGGGAAAACCCGCCCATAAGCGTGGGCGCACTCTATATCGGTCCCCTCAAGGCGCTCATCAATGATCAGTTTGTGCGTCTGAACGACCTGTGCGCCGAGGCCGACATCCCCATTTGGCACTGGCACGGCGATGTCTCGCAATCGCACAAGGCCAAGCTCATCAAGCATCCGAGCGGCATCCTCCAGATAACGCCCGAATCCCTCGAGGCGCTCCTGCTCCACAAGCATATGGCGATCCCCCGCATGTTCTGCGATCTACGCTATGTCGTGATCGACGAGGTCCATTCGCTCATGCGCGGCGACCGTGGTGGCCAGACGCTCTGCCTTATCGAGCGGCTCGCCCGCATGGCCGGTGTCCGGCCCCGCCGTATCGGTCTTTCGGCAACCATCGGCGACCCGGAACGCACGGGGGACTTCCTTTCGCAGGGGACGGGACGCGGTTGCATCATCCCCCGTTTCGAGGAGCCGCGTCGCGTATGGCGCATCTCGATGGAGCACTTCTATAACTCCGGTCCCCAGGCACGACAGCGCGGGTTCGAGGCAACAGGCCCGCAGGAGGCCGAGGTCATCGCCTGCGAGCGCATCGAGAGTGCCCACCCCGCAGCGTTGCCGGGGCGGGCACCGGCCCCGGACGACGAACGCGAGACCGCCCACGGCGCACCCTCTTCCTCCGACAACGCCCATCGTTGGTCCTCTGCCCCCGAAGGCGAGGTCGATATTCCCCGCGCAACCGAGCAGACGCTGCTCAACCCAACCGATACCGCGCCCGACAACGCCGATCCCGGTATCGGCTACGTCTTCGAGCACACGCGCGGCCGCAAATGCCTCGTCTTTGCCAACTCACGCGAGGAGGCCGAGGCTGTCTGCTCCATGCTCAGAAGCTATTGCGAGAGCCGTCACGAACCCGATCGGTTCCTTATCCACCACGGCAACCTCTCCGCCTCAATCCGCGAGACCGCCGAAGATCTCATGCGCGACGAGGAGCAGGCCCAGACGACGGTCACCACCTCCACGCTCGAGCTCGGCATCGACATCGGTCGCCTCGAACGCGCCTTCCAGATCGATGCGCCGTTCACGGTGAGCTCCTTTTTGCAACGCATGGGCCGCACGGGCCGACGCGACCTGCCGCCCGAGATGTGGTTTGTCATGCGCGAGGAGGAGCCCGAGCCCCGCACCATGATGCCCGAAACCATCCCCTGGAAACTCCTTCAGGGAATCGCACTCGTCCAGCTCTACCGCGAGGAGAAATGGGTCGAGCCGCCTGATCTCGACCGGCTCCCCTACAGCCTGCTTTATCACCAGACCATGACTACGCTCGCGAGCTGCGGCGAACTCACCCCCGCAGAGCTCGCCCAACGCGTACTCACGCTCAGCTACTTCCATCGCATCTCGGCCGATGACTACCGGATCCTGCTGCGCCATCTCATCGAGATCGACCATATCCAGGTAACGGAAGGCGGCGGGCTCATCGTGGGACTCGCGGGCGAGCGTCTCACGAACAGCTATAAGTTCTACGCCGTGTTCCAAGAAAACGAGGAGTTCACGGTGCGGAGCGAATCGGCCGAGCTCGGCACGATCGTGAATCCGCCACCACCCGGCGAGCGCATCGCCATCGCCGGCCACTGCTGGATCGTCGAGGAGGTCGATTGGAAACGTCATACGGTCTTTGCCACGCAAGTCAAAGGTCGCGTACCCGCCTACTTTGGCGATTGCCCGGGCGATATCAACACCCATGTGCTCGAGCGCATGCGGCGTGTCCTCAACGAGCACGATGCCTACCCCTATCTCATGAGTAACGCCCGCGCGCGACTCATGCAGGCACGTCATACCGCTGAGCTCTCGGGTGCAGGAAAAAAGCCGCTCATCAATCTGGGCGGCGACACCTGGGCGCTCTTTCCCTGGCTCGGAAGCTATGCCTTCCTAGCACTTGAGCGTATGCTCAAAATAAAGTGCGCCGGCGAGCTCGGCCTCAAGGGTCTCGATCCATCGCGTCCGTACTTTATGCAGTTCAAGATGCGAGCGGACGAGGAGACGTTCTACGAAGTCCTTGCCGATGAGGCGGAGAAAGAATTCGACCCCATCGAGCTCGTCTACCCGGGAGAAGTTCCCTATTTCGACCGTTATGACGAGTTCGTTCCCGAGGAGCTCGTACGCAAGGGCTTTGCCGAGGGCGTGCTCGATATCGAGGGGATGCGGCGACGCGTGATCGGCTGGCGGGACGACTATACCCACGGGCGCATCTAGCTCTAGAGAGCAATGGCGCAAACAAGTCCGACCCTGTTTGCGCCATTTCAATAGGCTGGCAACGACCGCTACAGCGAGGACTCGGGGTCGCGAAGCACCTCACCTAAGAAATCGTCATCAAAGGGCACGGCCTCCCCAAAGGCATAATCACCATCGGAGGCAAACAGAAGATAGTTCTCCTCGCCGCCAAAATCCTCATCCGAACAGGGCACCACCCAGGCACGCTCAAACACCTTAAGCGCCGTCGCCGTGCAGTCGCGCAGAAATGCGACATCAGCACCGCCGTCGCGCGACACGATGTTGGCCGCATAGATACCGCCCGGCGTGAGGGTCTTCTTGATGAGCCGTAGCGCCTCGACGGTCGCAAGCTCGCGCACGGGCTCCGCCCCGCCAAAGCAATCGCTTGCCACCACGTCATAGCGGCGATGTCCCACGGCCGTCACGCCCAGATAGGAGCGCGCCTCTGCCGTAATGACCCGCAGACGCACGCCCATCCGGCGCTCCAGCTCGTCCAAAAAGAACCACCGGCGTGCCAGACGCGTGATCTCGGCATCATATTCGACGACATCCATCTCGAGCTTATCGTGCTGCGTGAGCGCAAACTTGGGGTAGGCAAAGCCGCCACCGCCCAGCATAAGCACGCGGTCGATGCCGTGACCGAACGACTTTCGCATGGCGCCCTCAGCCTCGAAGACATCATCGAAAGCGCGGTAGTATGCAAATACCGGATCCGCCCAGCACTCCCCCACATAGGTCGCGCTCTGGTAGACACCGCCTTGCACCAGCACGCGCACCTCGGCGCCCTGTGCGTCGCGTATCGTCTTGACGCGTGCGACGCCCGTTCTCGTGCGCGCCACCTGCAACACGACGCTCCGGACCGCGACGGCAGCCGCACCCAAAGCCGCCGCGCCAAGTGCAACTCCTGCGGCAGCAGCCACGGAAACATTGAGCTTCTTCATCGCGCTCAGAGCTCCTTTTGCTGATAGAGACCGTGGTCCTCAAACCCCAGATGTCGATAGTATTCACGCGTGCCGATGGCACTGATCACGTTGATGCGCGCATAGCCCGACGTCTTTGCGACACCGCAAGCCCGCTCGACCAGCATGCGCCCCAGACCGTGATGTTGCGCCGCCTGACCGGCTTTGCCCACACGCGCCGCCATGCCATACACATGTACCTCGCGGATCATAGCCTCGCCGGACGCAACAGGGAGCTCATCTGCATGCTCGGAAACAAACGTTTGACTCGGGAGCGACAGGCGTAAAAAGCCGGCGATCTTGCCCTCTGGCGTCACCCATTGCAGAAACCGTTCGCTTGTCACCGGTGTCTCGTACGACACGACCTCGAGCGAAAGCGTCGTAAGATCTGCATGGCCCGTACCGATCTCGCGAAAACGGATCTCGTGCACACGAGCGCCTTTTCCATGCGCAGCCAAGCGATTCTCGACAAGCTGGCGTAAGTTGGGTTTTTTGTTGCCGACCATGATGTCATCGGAGCTGAAATCACGGATCATACGGCTGATGCGGCAGAACGCCGGCGTCGCCACGATATCGTCCGCAAGTACGTCGAGGAGTTCTTCCTCGGTATAAGGCCGCCATTCACCGCGCTTATAGCAACCTACAAGACGCGCGCCCTCGATAAGAGCACACGGATAGAGCTTGACCTCGTCGGGACTAAAAGCCCCATCCGTCACAAAACGGTTGTAGTCGAGTTTGTCACCCATGGGCGTACTCCCCAGCAGGTTGAGCATAAAGTGCGCGTGGATCTTAAAACCGAAGATACGGGCGAGCGAGAAGGCCCGCTCGATCTGAGCCGTCGTGATGCGACGACCGTTGATGTCGAGCAGGTGCTGATCGAGGCTCTGCACGCCCATCTGGATCTTGGTGCAACCGAGGCGACGGATGAGCGTGAGGGACTCCGACGTCACGGCGTCGGGACGTGTCTCGATCACGAGCCCCACCACGCGATGGCGCGCCGTCTCGTTGGCGCGCTGCTGGCGCTCCAGTTCTTCGGACGTCGCTACCTGCCAGCTTGCGACATCGCCCCACGACGTGCCGGGGCCATAGAGTCGACGGACGGCGCGGTTGTAGCCGCCCTCCCGCTCGTCAACCTTAGCTTGATCGACGGCAACGCCCGCCGCGAGCGTAGCCTCATCCGTAACGATACCGGCATCTCGATAGCGCTGACGACGTTCGGCAACCACCGGCGGCAGTGCGTCCGCAGGCGCATCGTCGAGTAGACGTCCCGCCTCGGCGCGACTCATACCGGGACGCGCGAGCATGGGATTCGCAGCGATGCCCGCCACGGCATCATCGTTGAGCGCACGAAAAAGCTCCGAGATAAACCAAATCTGGTACTCCTGCGGATAGTCGCTCCAAGTGCCACCGAGCACGATGAGCTCGATCTTGTCGGTCGCGTGCCCCATCTGCGTGAGCGCAGTGAGGCGTGCACTCACCTGGAGATAGGGATCGAAGCAGTTCTGCTCCGCGCGGGCACACGCCGGCTCCGCATGAAGATAGCTCTTGGGCATGCGGAGATCGTTGGGGCAAAAGAGGCAGTCGCCCGAGCACGGCCAGGGTTTGGTGATAACCGTGATGGTTGCCACACCCGAGGCCGTGCGGCGCGGCTTCATGCGGAGCGTCTCGAGTAAGCGGCGCTCAAGCTCGGGTGTCACGTCCCATGCGGCCCAGCGCTCCGGCTCGTCACGCTTGACGCGCTGGTAGTACGGCAGCAGCCGTCGTTTGGCCAAGTCGCGTTTGTCAGCACCCTCACGGCGGGCCTCGGCATGTATCAATTTGACGAGGGCCTTGTCGTCCACGGTCTCGCCGCGACGAAGAGCCTCGAGTATGTTCAAGATGATCTGTTCCATAGCTCTTATTGTAAAGGGAAAGCCGGGCGATACCGCACGCGGCATCGCCCGACCTCTCGATGAATAAGGCAAATTGGCCCCATTGCCCGATTTTTAATGGGAGTCCAGCGTCATATCCCCCGAATCGATATCGAAACGATATGTCGCCGATTTATCACCGTTGTCGAACGTCATGTTCGAGACGTCATCCCCGTCGATTTCGCTGGAGAGGAAATCGCTCTCGAAGTCCCCGCTCTCGATCGTGAGCTGGGCAGTGAACCCCGTCTTCTCGGGAATGGAGATCTCGACATCGCCGCTTCCCTCGGTCACGTCCATCGCGGTCGCGGGGGCACGGTCGAGGATCACCTTCACGTCACCCGACTCGAGTTGGATATCGAGGCTATTGGTCACGCTGCCGTTGAACTCGACATCGCCGGACTCCACGACCATATCGAGCTCGCTGCACGTCAGGCCATCGATCTTCACATCCCCCGACTCCACGGTCAGGTTGATACGGCTCAACTTGCCTGCGAGTTTGCGCGGGATACCGACTGTCACCACGCGCCCGATCGCGCTCCCGTCATCGTAGTCGAACTTCGAGATCTTGAGCACGCCGTTCTCAACGCTCGCCAATCCCTTGGTAGCCGCGCGCGCCGGCTTGAGGCCCTTCTTGACATGGGCGGACTCGCTCACCGTGACCTCGTCGCCATCGACGATCTTGGTCTTCACGGTGCCCGAGGACACATTGAAGTCGACCTCCTGCACCGTATCGGCGGCGAACGATGCGCTCGACAACTTCGTGAACATCGAAGCGTACCCGCGGCTCTCGGGACTATCGACATCCTCCCCGATGGATTTCGCGATGTTGCGGAAATTGAAATTCTCGACCGCGCGCCCCCGGGCGAACGACAGTCCCCACATTGCCACGATAAGCGCCGCGGCCGACGCAGCGAGCACGCCCAAGCGTATTTTCGACTCGTGCGAAAGCTTCATCGATTCTCACCACCCTCGTCGTCCTGACCGCCCTGCACGACGGGAGCCGCCACCGGGGAATCGGGCGCGGCGGGAGCATCGCCGCGCGCCCAGTCACCGTCGAGCGAACGCGCCACCCACTTGTAGATGGGCATGGTAAAGAAAATGAGCGCCGCGAAGGGACCGAAACCGAACGCGAAGAACAGCACGAAGAAGAGAATCCAGCAGACCGCCCAATACGGGAACGACTGGAACGGGCCCTTCTCAGGTTTGGCGTTGCCCGTCGCCGTCGCCGCATTCGCGGCCTGCGCGCTCCAACTCGCCGCCTGGGCCGCCTTCGCCGCGGCATCGCTCGCCTGCGACGCCGCCTCAGTCGCCCGCGCCGCCGCCTCGTGCGTGCGGGCCCGCTCCGCCGCCTCCGCCTCGCGCTGACGCGCCCGGTCCTCGTTCTCGAACGCGATGTCGTCCTCGATCTCATCACTCTGGTTCAGAAGCTCGTCCAGGCTCACGCCATAGAGCTTGGCAAGCGCGATCAGGTTCTCGGTATCGGGAGAGCTCTCCGCCCGCTCCCACTTGCTCACCGCTTGACGTGAGAGTCCGAGCTTGCGTGCCAGCCCTTCTTGGCTATATCCCTTGCTGCGGCGAAGATCGGCAAGTCGTTGCGCCGTCTCGACGTTCATATATCCTCCAATGCATGGGCCCGGGCGAATGTCCGAGCGGTCTTCGATCTCAAGGCACCTTTGACGCCTCATAATGTATCCGCCACCGCGCAAATCGCTCCACCTATTCTGGTGAGCGTTTTGACAACCAGCGGTTGCGTGGTCCATGAGCTGCGAAGATGATGAATCACATAACGATTTTAGTCACTTCGCCAAATCGTGCGGTCGTCACGCGTTAGTATGGTCGAAGCCAGTGCAACCACGCGACCGCCAGGAGGACAGAGCGCCGTGAACCGCGATTTCGCCTCATCGCTCATCCAGCTCAACAATACGTTCTATCGCGAACATTCCGCTTCGTTCTCGGATACCCGTCAGGCACCATGGCCCGGATGGATCCGCACCATGGACACCGCGATCAGGCAGCTCGATATCGATAAGATCGAGCGGCCCGTTCGCGTCTTCGACCTCGCTTGCGGCAACATGCGCTTCGAGCATTTCCTCTCCGGCGGTCTGCTTACGGCCAAGGGCGCGCGCGATACGCCACAGATGGACGAGACGTTCCCTCTTGAATTTTATGGCGTCGACTCTTGTCAGGACCTCGCCATCGATGCGCGCGGACATGCCCTTCGTATCCCCAACTTGCATTTCCAGGAGCTCGATGTCCTCGATGCCCTCATGAAGCTCAATCCCGCCTGCCCGCCCGATACGCTCTTCGACGCGCCGCTCGCAGACATCACGGTGTGCTTCGGGTTCATGCATCACGTGCCGTCGTGCGAGTATCGCGTGCGTGTGCTCGATGCGCTGGTGCGTCAGACGCGCCCGGGAGGCGTCATCGCCATCAGCTTCTGGGAGTTCATGAACGACGAGCGCATGGCCAAGAAGGCCGTCCGCGCCGAGGCCCGCGCCGAGCTCGCACCCCCTTTCGAGGGGTATGAGTCCACGCAGTTCGAGCCCGGCGACCATTTAATCGGCTGGCAGAACGATCGGCACGCTTATCGGTACTGCCACCACTTCGACGATGCGCAGATCACCGAGCTGGTGCGTGGCGTGCGAACGTTCTACAAAAGTGGAGAGGTGCCTGTGCGCGAACTCGAGCGCTTCCATGCCGACGGCCGCTCCGGCGATCTCAACCGCTACGTCATCCTCAAGCGCCTGTAGTGTCGCTGTCCTTCACCCAACTCAGACTCAAACAAGGAGCCCCATGGGAGCCGTACATGTCCGAACGCCCAAGAACTTTGTGCTCGAAGAGCGCTTGGAGCGCTACGCCAGCGCAATCGAAATGACGCCCGAATGCTATAGCGGTCGCTGGCGCGAGGCCTGCGCGGCAATCGGCGACGCCCCATCTGCCCGCGTCCACCTCGATCTTGGATGCGGTAAAGGCACCTATCTTGTCGAAAGAGCGCAGCGCGAGCCCCGTGCACTGTTTATCGGCATTGATCAAGAGCCCATCTGCATCGCCTATGCCGCGCAGAAGATCTGCGAGGCGGGGCTCGCGAACGCCATCGTCCTGCCGCGCCGAGCAACCTCGCTGTCGGCGCTGTTTGCCCCGGGTGAGCTCGATGCCATCACGATCAACTTTCCCACGCCGTGCCCCAAGGCGCGACACGCCAAACGCCGGCTCGTCTACATCGACGCGCTCCTGTCGTACCGCCCGCTGCTCGCCGTCGGCGCGACCGTGACGCTCCGCACGGACAGCCAACCCCTGCGCGACTATGCGCGCGGGCAGTTTGCCGCCGCAGGATACGAGACGGTCTGGGAAAGTGACGACATGCGCGCGGACCACCCCGAGCACCCCGAGACCGAATATGAGCACCGCACCCACGAGATGGGGGCCACCGTCCACGGCATCTGCGCCACACCGGGCCCCGAACCTGCGGACGAGCAGATCGCCGCGGGACGCACACAGGAGCAAAGCCTCGCCTGCTACCTACCGAGGGATCTCGACTCCCTCACCTATGTGCCACTCGGCATGGAAGAGGCCGTTGAAAACTTTATAAACCGCGCCCGTAAAGGCAAAAGCGCGCTTCCACAGGAGTCCAACAGGTAACCAAGCCGCCCAAAACCGAGCTTGGTTCGACATTATTTCACGTTATGTGTAGGTCAATTCGAATTACTCGGGTATGGCCCATGTTCGATCTATATTTCCGCAGGTCAACGATTTAGCATTTTCATGAATACTCAGCAGTTGGCCACAAACCTACACATAACAAGGTGATCCGGCTAACGAGCAGCTCAAAATCAGCTCCCTTCGCCCACGTTGCCGCGGTCATCTCCCCGTTGTCAAGTATCCCCCGTTAGCCGATGCCAAACGGTCACTCCCTCCCCAGCGTTTTGGAATGCTCGCTCGGCGGGTACGCTATGTCCATCATGGACATTACGCTTTGCAACATATCGGCTTTCAACTACTACCGGATTCCACCCCCGGTACTCTCGCTGCTGCCGATGGTCACGATTGATGAATCGAATGTCCACCACAGCGATCTCACTTCGAATCTCACCCTGACGGACGCGATAGGCTTTCCCCTCAACATCCTGGTCCCCAACGCAAAGCATCGTACGAACGCAAAGTGTTTCAAGCACAGGGTGTGCAGCGCCGATCTACCCTTTGGATCGATACGCGAAACCGAGCATGACTTCAAGGTCACTTCGCCGGAAATGACGCTCCTCTCTCTTGCGAGCACGGTTACGACGGAACGCCTCGCGCTGGCGATATATGAGATGTGCGGCTCCTTTGCCATCTTCAACCCGAGCGACACGATAGAGGAGCTCCTTGCCCCGTATCGCCAGGAGCTGGCCAAGGGAGTCGATGGATGGAAACGCATCGCCGGCGATGACGGAACCCCCAGCAACCTCTGGTCGCGAGCCCCGCTCGTCGAGCTGCATGAGCTTGGCAAATTCATCGAATCGACGAGAGGCATTCGTGGGAACAAACGTCTCGCAAGCGCCTTCCACATGGTTTCGGGAGTAACGGCATCCCCCTTCGAGGCACAGCTCTCTTTGCTGCTGTTCTTACCAAGGTCGAGCGGTGGGGAGGGTTTATCGATCTCAAACAACCACGAAGTCATGTTAAGTGCCGACGCTCGAAAACTATGCAAGAACAAACGCGCCTATATCGATATCTACTTGACATCCGAGGACGGTGAGCATGACCTGGCGCTTGAGTGTCAAGGGCGCATCTCGCACGGAGTCGGCGGAGTTAAAGACTCGGATGCCGACAGAGCAACCGCTCTGTCTACCATGGGTTATGAGATTGTCTTTATCACGTATCAACAAATATCAAGCCAGCAACAATTTGATGTCCTCAGGCGCCTGATCTTCGAGAAGATATCCATGGAGTTTCGCGACAAGACGCCGACGGAAAAGGAAGCTGAGCTCGATTTACGGCGAAATATCTTCGTCGACTGGGAAACAATCGGCACTCAAGAACGCTGGAGATGCGATCGAGGTCGCCAAAAGAGACGATAGTCTTCGTTATGTGTAGGTCTAAGGAAATAGGCCGGATATAGGATGGCTTTCGCTCACGTTTTCGCAGGTAAAATGCTGTCGAGATACCTGTATAGTCGGCTTGGCCGATTTAACCTACACATAACGCAAAACAAAGCGTTGGTAATGGTGTCCTACACGACGATATTCGGCATTTTCGGACATTACGGCCCGGCATCCGCGAGCTCCGCCATAATGAATGACAGATGAAACGATAGAAAGCAGCGATATGGCATCAAACAAAACCGATACCGACCAAAACTCTGCCGTGAGCGCAGCACCCGTCACCGGCGCCGGCGCGGCGAGCTCCTTTGCCGGCGGCACCGGTACCGAGGCGGAGTTCGGCTCGCTCGGGAGCCTCTCCCCCACCTGGTGGGAGCCCGAGGACGGCAGCGAGCCCGAGCCTTGGCTCGCCCCCGACGAGGCGTTCGAGCGCTTCTACGAATGGACGGCCGAGCGCGGAATCGAACTCTGGGACCACCAGGAAGAAGCCCTCATGGACCTCGCAGCCGGCGATCACGTGATCCTGGGCACCCCCACGGGATCGGGCAAGTCGCTCGTCGCACTCGGCATGCTCTTCATGGGCATGGCCCAAGGCAAACGCTGCTACTACACCGCGCCCATCAAGGCGCTCGTGAGCGAGAAGTTTTTCGACCTTGTCCAGGTGCTCGGCCGCGACAATGTAGGCATGATCACGGGCGACACGCACATCAACACCAAGGCACCCGTGATCTGCTGCACGGCCGAGATCCTTGCCAACGACGCCCTGCGCGAAGGAGAGGGTGCCGATGTAGGCTGCGTGGCCATGGACGAGTTCCATTACTTCGCCGACCCCGACCGCGGTTGGGCCTGGCAGGTTCCTCTGCTCACGCTTCCCCATACGCAGTTCATGCTCATGAGCGCCACCCTCGGCGACGTCACCGCCATCGCGGCCTCGCTCGAGGAGCACACCGGTGCCGCCTGCGATCTCGTCGTCGACGCGCCGCGCCCCGTACCGCTCAGCTATGACTACGTCACGACCTCCATCGAGGGAACCGTCGAGCTCGCCATGCGCCGCGGCGAGGCCCCGCTCTACATCGTGCACTTCAGCCAGGACGCCGCACTTTCCACGGCCCAGTCGCTTGCGAACTTCGGCATCGCGACTAAGGAGCAGCGCGAGGCCATCAAAGAGGCTTCCCGCGGCACGAGCTTCTCGACCGCCTTCGGCAAGATCCTGAAGCGCCTGCTCGGCTGCGGCGTGGGCGTGCACCACGCCGGCATGCTGCCGCGCTACCGCCTGCTCGTCGAGCGCTTGGCGCAGCAGGGCCTTCTGCCCGTGATCTGCGGCACCGACACGCTCGGCGTCGGCATCAACGTGCCCATCCATACCGTGCTGCTCACGGCGCTCACCAAGTTCGACGGATACAAGATGCGCCGCCTGCGCGCCCGCGAGTTCCACCAGATCGCCGGTCGCGCCGGGCGCTCGGGCTTTGACACCGAGGGCATGGTCATCGCCGAGGCACCGGAACACGAGATCGAGAACGCCAAGCTCATGGCCAAAGCGGGCGACGACCCCAAGAAGCTCCGCAAGATCAAGAAGAAAAAGGCACCCGAGGGCTTTGTAACCTGGAATAAGCAGACTTATCAGCGCCTGATCGAGACGCAGCCCGAGACGCTCAAGCCGCGTCTTCGCATCACACATTCCATGGTGATCAGCGTGGTGGAGCAAGGCGGCGACGCACGCGCCCGCGTGCACGACCTGATCGAGACGAGTCTGCAGACCCCCGAGGAGAAGACCAAGCTCGAGCTTCGCGCTGACGAGGTCTTCGCCACGCTCATCGATTCCGGCGTCGTCGTGCGCACGGAGGTCCCGCCGGCGCCGGGAGCATCTGCGGACACCGAGCCCGACATCGACTATGCCCTCACCGTCGACCTGCCCGACGACTTCGCGCTCGACCAACCGCTCTCGCCGTTTTTACTCGCGGCGCTGGAGCTCCTCGATCCCGAGAGCGAGACCTACACCATGGACCTCATCTCTATGGTCGAGGCCACGCTCGAGGATCCCAAGCAGGTGCTCCGCGCCCAGGAACGCGCCGCCCGCGACCGCGCCATGGCCGAGATGAAGGCGGACGGCATCGAATACGAAGAGCGTCTCGAGCGCATCCAAGACGTCACGTATGAGAAGCCCCTCGAGGACCTGCTCGATGCCGCATTTTACAGATACTGCCAAGAGGTCCCCTGGGCCAACGATTACCGCCTCTCCCCCAAGAGCGTCCTGCGCGATATGCTCGAGAGCGCAAGCGACTTCAAGGGCTATATCCAAAAGCTCGGCATCGCCCGCTCAGAGGGCATCCTCCTGCGCTACCTGGCCGAGGCCTACCGTTCTCTCGACCGTACCGTGCCCATCGAGAAACGCGACGAGCGCCTGAACGACATCATCAGCTGGCTCGGTTTCGTGGTGCGCTCCGTTGACTCGAGCCTGGTCGACGAGTGGGAGAACGCCGGCAACCCCGCCGCGCTCGACGCCGCTCCGCCCAAGGGCATCGACGAGGTCGTGGCCGACCGCCGCGGATGCACGCTGCTCGTGCGCAACGCCCTCTTCCGCCGTGTGACGCTTGCCGCGCGCGGACACGTGCGCGACCTGGGAGAGCTCGACAGTGAGTGGGGTATGGGCGAGGTGCGCTGGCAAAAGGCGCTCGACACCTACCACGAGCAGCATGAGGAAATCCTCACCGATGGCGATGCTCACTCGACGGCGATGTTCACGATCGACGAATCGGACGAGAAGAGCGATCACGTGTGGCACGTGCACCAGATCTTCGCCGACGAGGACGGCGACCACGACTTTGGCATCATGGGCGACGTCGACCTCGATGCCACCCAGGACGGCGGCGAGGTCATCTTCAAGAACTACCGTGTGGGCTTTATCGAGGACCTGCTCGAAGACCTGTAACGGCTGCCAAACCGAATAAAGCGGGGCGCCCTCGGTTTTTCACCGAGGGCGCCTCGCTCATTTGAACCCAAAGGTCATCTACTCGGCCGTCACCTCGAGCTTGCCGAAGGGTCCATCGAACTCGACGGTCCAGACACCCTTGGTAAACGCCACGGGCACGAACACGGTGCCGACGGAGACGCGCATGCCACGGGTAAAGCGCTTGCCCTGGCTCTCGAGCTTGCCCACGAGCCACTGGAGCGACTTGACGGGATTGCCGAGGATCTCGGAGGTGTCGCCCTCCTTGACGAACGCGCCATCGTGATAGCACTTGGCATGGTAGCCGGCCATACCGTCGACCGTGAGCTCGCTACCGTCGACCTCCTTGCCGTAGACGACGCAACCGCCCACGGCGCAGTCGCTCATAACGAGGTACTTGGAGAGCGTGGGGAACCACTGAGCGAAGCGCGCATCGGGCACCTCCATATCGGCCGCGACGGTGCACTTGGAGAGCAGGTCGTCGAGCGAGTCTGACGCACTCAGGTCCTCCTTGGCATGGAAGCAGAACTCGACCTCGACGAGCGGCTCGTTGAAACGGTTGAGCGAAAGCGTCACCGGCGAGGCAAAAAATCGCTCGGCGACCTGCGCTCCATAGAGCGGACAGTCGGAATCGAACATGTCCTGGGTTTCCTTGGATGTCAACGAGACCTTGTAGCCCGCAACGGGAACTCCTTTCTTGGCCATGACGGCATCCTGTACGGCATAGGCAGCGTCATCATCGGTGACGACACCTTCCCAGTCAGCCATGGTGAGCGGTTCGTTCTTCTCGCCCGCGTCGTTTTTAACGTAGGCGCCGTAGAGGGCCTCGACGAGCTCGTTCTGCTTGGCGTTGAGTTTGACGTTGGACATGATTGTTCCTTTCGCAATGATTTTATCGATAGGGGGTATTCGCGATAACAAACATTGCGAGCAACAAAAAACCGGAGACCGCAAATTGCAGCCTCCGGTATACTAGGCTGCCCGCAACGTACGGGCAGCCATCATCGGCAACCCGTACTAGCTAATAATGCTGGTAATAATAATGTTGCCGATATGACGCATGCAAAACACCTCTTGCTAAGACCGGCAGCACCAACAGGTGCCGCTCCCGTAATGTGACTGAGATAATACGCTTTACTCAAGCGAAGTCAACTGACAATTTTCAAAAAATATTATTCCCCATCTTCCCCGATCTCGTAGGAGTCAGCCACCGCCGGAGACTGCTCAGACATCTCAGCGTCATCCGTTGCACCAGCCTTCGGGCTCGCCTCACGCGCCTCGTCGAACGCCGCCTTCATGGTCTTGTTGCCCCAAGTGAGCTTGCGGATCGTCAGATCTTCTGCCTTGTTATGGGCCAGACGCAGGTTCTCGGTGCTGCGGCGCAGATCGTCCTTGGTCTTCTCGAGCTGCTTGATGGCCGCATCAATCTCCTTGATGGCCGACTCGAACTGTTTGCTCGCCAGGTTGTAGTTGCGCGAGAACCCGTCTTTGAACTTCTCCATCTTGGCCTCGAAGTTCGTGACGTCGATATTCTGCTGCTTGTATTCGGCAAGTTCCTGTTTGTAGCGAAGCGACCCAAGCGCGGCATTGCGTAACAGCGTGATGATGGGGATAAAGAACTGCGGGCGGATCACATACATCTTCTCGTAGCGGTAGCTCACATCGACGATACCGGCGTTGTAAAAATCGCTCTCGGGTTCGAGCAGCGTGCACAGCACGGCATACTCGCATCCCTTCTGCTTGCGATCGTGGTCGAGCTTTTTAAAGAAGTCCTCGTTCTTGTGCTTGGTCACCGTCTCATCGTTCTCGTTTTTCATCTCGAACATGATGGAGATGATCTCGTTGCCCGCCTCGTCGCATTCACGGAAGATGAAGTCGCCCTTCGTGCCCTCAGACGCATCGTTGTCCTTCTCGAAATACGCATGAGGAAATGCCGTCATGCGCAAACGATTGAACTCGGTCTCGCAGTGCTGCTCCAGGCTCTCGCCCACCATTTTGGTGGACAGGCGCACCTTCATGTCCTTGAGACGCTCGATTTCCTCGTCCTTATAGCGAATGAGCTCCTCGCTCGCCCTCCTGGCCTGGGCGAGCTCGAGCTCATGGGCGGCCTTTGCCTGCTCCTCGCGCGAATCGCGCACGGCGAGCTCGCTCGTGAGCTTGGCACGTGCCTCGTCGCGCTCCCGCTCGGCGGCGGCGACGGCCTGGGCCTCATGGGCCGCAGCCTCGCTCTGCTGGATCTTGAGTTGGGAGCGCAGGACCTCGGTCTCACGCTGGGCTGCGGCAAGGCCATCGGCCGCCTTTCGCTCCGACTCCGAAAGAGCCGCGGCAGCCTTGCGGTCGGCTTCCGCCGCGGCCTGCGCCAACGCCATCTCTCGCACGCCATCGGCAGCTTCGAGTTTCGCTTTGAGCTCGGCGATCTGAGCATCACGGGCGGCGAGATCCTGCTGCGCCTCATCGTGTGCTGCGGCCTTTGCGAGCTTCACGGCGTCGGCATTGCGCGCGGCTTCCGCCCGCAGACGGTCGACTTCACGTTGGAGTTCGACCGCAACCTGCTGTGCCGCGGCACGTTCCTCGTCCGCATCCTTTTGCGCGGCAGCATGCGCCTCGGCGGCCGCCTGTTTGCGCGCCGCCTCACGCTCTCCCGCCGCCGCCTCGAGCTTGGCGCGCAGCTCGGCAAGCTCGGCATCGCGATCAGCGACCGCACGCGCGAGCTCCGCGGCCGCGGCACCCTTTTGCTCCGTAAGCTCGGCCGCCCCCTTGGCACGCGCCTCGGCCAGCTGCGAAGCCGCCTCGTGCTTGAGGCGTTCGATCTGGGCATCACGCTCGGCAAGAGCCTTCTGCAAGTTCGCCGCCGCCTGGGAGCGCTCGAGCTCGAGCGCCTGTGTGCCCTCGCGCCGGGCAATCTCCTCGCGCTCGTGCACGTCATGCGCAAACTCAGCGTCACGCACCTGCTTGACGATATCGGCGTACCCGGACGCATCGACCTTGAAAACCTCGCCGCAATGGGGACACTTGATCTCGTTCATGGCAGCTCCTCTGCAACCGTATTCCAGACTGCCAACACTTTAGCGCCCCGTGCGGACAAAAAGAACGGCGCCGTCACCATGCAGGTAACGACGCCGAACAGCATGCGCTACAGTTCGCGATAGTCAATCAGCCGCAGGCCAGATTGCCCTTCAAGCCAGGCGCGAAGTTCGGGGTCGATGAGCGCATCGACCTCTTTGGTGCGGTCGGTCGTGAGCGAGCTGTGCTCGAGAATGAAACGATCCAGATAGCCCGGATGGCAGACAAAGACCACCGTATCGCCGTCGACCATGCCGCGAACCGTCTCCATGATTGATGCCTTTGGCTCATAGCCCGGCTCCATCGAATGCATGACCATGCGCACGTCCGTGTCGCCGCAACGGACCTTTGCCGTGGGGTCGAAACTCGCCGGCTGGCAGCGCAGCCCGTGTGCGGCTGCCACGTCGGCGATCGCGCGGTTGAGGTTGTCGCTCATCACGGCATGCGCCTCGAAGTAATCGGGCTCGCGGCCCACGATCTCGAGAAAGCGATCATGCTGGGCCTCGATCTCGATAACGGCCTCGTCATAGCTCACAAGCTCCTCGCCGCGCTTGTAGTGCTCGCGGAAGGTACGGCTGCTATGGAAGTCACCGCGTTCGTCAAGCATGCTGGGGATGAGTGCAGGGTCGGCGCAGGGCTTTCCCAGGCACACGTTGGTATGTTGACCCACGGCAATATCGGCGTCAGCGACAAGCGACCAACCCCGCGCGGCCTCGGGCATATTGGGCATAAGCCCCACCGAGCGCACGAGGCCCTCGTTCACGGCGCGTGCGATTCCCAGATCGACGGCATACGAATAGCCGATATCATCGGCACGGATCAAAAGCTGTTTCATGACGGCTCCTTCTATACATGAGCGGCCGCCCGCATTTCTGTGGGCGGCCATAGCCTTCTTGGCAACGATAGCAGACAGATCGATCTTTATGCCTCGGCCGCAGCGGCATCTTCGGCCAGCTGCTCCTTGGTGAAGCCGAAGAGGTAGGTCACCACAGCCGACACGACAAAGGCCACCGCAAGGGACACACAGCCCCACACGAAGTTCGCCGTACCGCCGCCGGCGTAGGCGGCAACGGCGGCGATGATGCTCGCGTTGCCGATAACGTAAATCTTGCAACCGGCCAGCGCCGTCACAAGTCCGCCTGCGATACCGCCGGCGATCAGGCCGGCAAACGTCCTCAGATACTTGAAACCGCAGCCGTAGAGAACGGGCTCGGTCACGCCGCCGACGAACGCAGAGATAAGGAAGCCGAGCATCTGGCTTTTCTCCTCTTTCTCGCGAATGCGGAGAAAACCGCCCATGGCCATACCCCAAGAGGCGGCGCAGGCGACCATGGCGCCGGCAAACACGCACGAATCGAACCCGTTTTGGACCAGCATGGCCATACCGAGCGTGATGAGCACCTGGTGCATGCCGGTCATGACGAAGAACTCCCAGAAACCACCGATAATCGCGATCGCGACCACCGTAGCGATCCCGCCGGCGTTTCCGAGCGAGAACATGAAGTTACCCAAGCCGTCACCAAGCACCGAGCCGATGGGAGCCAAGATGCACAGGGACACAGGCACCATGATGAGCATCGTCAGGAAGGGATTGAACACCGTGGCGAGCGCATCGGGGATAACCTTCTTGAAAAACTTCTCGACCTGCCACATGACGGGCACGCAAAGCAGGATGGGAAGCACGGTCGAGCTGTAGTTGTTGAGCATCGCCGGCAAACCGTACACGCTGGTCGTAGTCGCACCGGTCTCCGCGGCGGCGTTCACCAAATCCATCAGCTCGGGAGCGATGAGCACGCCGCCGAGCATCATACCGAGCTGGGGGCTGGCTCCAAGCTGCTTAGCAGCAGACCATCCCAAGAATATCGGCATGAAGTAGAAGCCTGCGTTGTACAGCCAGTTATTGAACAGGTTGTAGATCTCGCTGTCCGTAGACCAGATATTGAGCATGGTGGGTCCGCAGATCGCCGCAACGGTGCGGAACATGGCGGCGGCGAGCATGATCGGAATCAGCGATACGACGGACTTGGAGACGTAGTTGAGGACGGCCTTTGCCGCACTCTTCGGCGTCAGCGGCTCCTTGACGCCCGCGTCCAGATTCTCATCGAGTGCACCTTCGCCTTTCACGCCGAGTGCGAGCGCGGCCTCGTAGACCTTGGGCACATTCTGGCCGATGATCACCTGGTACTGGCCGCCCGACCACTGGGCGCCGAGCACGCCCTTGATCTTCTTGATCTCATCGTCTTTGGGGATGGACTGGTCCTTGAGGTTCAAGCGCAGACGCGTCATGCAGTGCGTCGCGCTCGTGATATTCGAGGCCCCACCGACGGCCGCAAGCACGTCCTCGGCGATCTTCTTGTTATCGACAGCCATGTCGATTCCCTTCTCTTCCGACTAACGGACATTGGGCCACCACGATTCCATCCGCATCTGCGCATCATGCGGAATCGGTTGAACGAGGGATTCGATTACGGGGAATTCAGGGTGAATCGGCAATAAAAAAGCCCCCACGCACAACCGATAGAGACCTAGCTCAGGTCTCAGCAGAATCGGTAGTGCCTCTCGGAGCTGCGCCGTGAGTAACACCCAACACAAGAACGACTCTACTCGCAAGAACACCAACATGTCCAAAATTAAGCCGGCAGACGGTCGGTTTTTATCCGCAAACGGCGTCCTGCATCACTTCTCGGCCGCCTGCGCCACGCGGTTTACGTGCATGATGAGATAGACGAGCTCTTCGCGCGACAGCTGTTCACCAAAAGCACCCTGAACGAGCTCATCGATCCGTCCGGCGCAGCGCGCGGCGGTCGGATACTGCTCGACCATCACGTCATACAGTCCCGAATTCTCGCTCTCGATGGGCTCGCCCTTTGCCACGCGATCGAGCAGATAGCGCACATGCGTGGCAAAACGCGTGAACGCAAACGACGAGCGATCGACCCCGACGCCCAGCTCATCTTCAATCACTGCGACCGTCTTATCGAGCAGGCGTTCCTCGCGGCGCTCCTCGAGCACTCGCCGATCGCTGGGACGAACCGCCGCGTTGATGATCGACATGGCGATGCCGCCCGCCTCCTTGCTGGGCATGCGCACCTTAAAGGTCTTTTGGATTCCGTTGACGGCCATCTGCCCGATGCGATATTCGATGGGATGAAGCTGCTCTAGATCCTGCTCGAGCGGCAGCGCCATCACCATATGGTCGCGAGCGCGCTTGATGGCAAACTGGATATGGTCGGCGAGCGTGATGGGCAGGTTGGGGCTCAGCTCATAGGACACCTGCGCCGTGACGATATCGGCAAGCTGGGCCGAGAACTCGAGTACCTCGGGATCGACCTCGTCGATAAACGCCAGATACTTCTTGTCGATGCCGTAGAACGTACGCGTCACCAGATCGAGATCGACCTCATGCGGCATATCACCAAAGCCGATACCGCGCCCCAGCGCGATAAGCTGGCGGCCGGCCCCGTCCTCGCAGATTGCGGCGTTATGGTTGATGCGTTGAATGGCGCGCATGTGCTGTCTATCCCCTACAGGCCGAAAAACTTTAGGATCTGGTCGCGACTGACCGGCACGTAGCCGTTGGCGTCCAGACCCACATCGTAACGCAGGATCGGGCGCTCGCGATCGCGGTTGCGGGCGTTGGTGCGCTCACCGCGGCTGTGGATATGCCCATGAAGCATGATGGCGCCGCGCGCTTTGCCGTTCCAGCTGAGCATGGGGTAGTGGCTTAGCACCAGACGGTGACCCTTGGCGTAGCCCGGTTCGATCTCGAGGTAGTCGCGTACGACGGACCAGATATCCGGGGCCTTGGAGTCCTCCCAGTCACCATCATGGTTGCCGCGAATGAGCACGATGTTTTGGCACGCGATGCGTTCGCGCAGGCGCACGGCCTCCGCCATGGAAAGGCGATACGTGAAATCACCCAGGATATAGAGGCGATCATCCTCGGCAACCTTCTCGTTGATGGCATCGATGACCTTGCGGTTCATCTCCTCGACAGAGGAAAACGGTCGATCCATATCATGCAGGATATTCGTGTCGCCCAGATGAAGGTCGGCGGTGAACCACATCATTGGTTTGCCCTTCGTCGTGTTTTCATGCTCAGGGCAAGACTCTACCGCATGCGGGGCATGGGCACGGAGGTCGATTCACCCTATCCGAAAAGGCCTCCAAAGAGCGCGCGATGGTACGCCGGGTCTCGGGCCGCCCACGTCCCGCGCCGCTGCCACGGCCCGACGCTAGTGCACAAACAGACGGACGAACTTGCTCTTCCACGCGTGATACGGCGCGTAGCGAAACGGCATGTCGACCCATGTCGCCTTATTGACCACACTCTTCTTGTGGCTGAAGGTATCGAAGCTCTCGCGCCCGTGATAGCGGCCCATGCCACTCGCCCCCATGCCCCCAAAGCCCATATGGCTCGTGGCGAGATGCATGATGGTATCGTTGACGCAGCCGCCGCCAAAGGGCACGTATCGCGTAAAGCGCTGCTGCACAGCACGGTCCTCGCTAAAGATATAGAGCGCAAGCGGCGTGGGCCGCTCCGTCACAAAGCGCTCGACCTCATCGAGCGTGTCGTACGTAAGCACAGGCAGCACCGGGCCGAAGATCTCCTCCTGCATCACCGGGTCCGCAGGAGTGACACCATCGAGGATCGTCGGCTCGATCTTGAGCGACTCGGGGCTCGAACCCCCGCCGAGCACCACGTTGTCGTGATCGATAAGCTCCATCACGCGCTCGAAGTGCTTCTCGCTGATCATGTGCCCGTAGTCAGGATTATCGAGCGGGCGCTCGCCGAACATGTGGCGCGTCTCTTCCTTGATGTGCGCGATGAGCTCATCGTGTACGCGCGTCTCGACCATGAGGTAATCGGGCGCCACACAGGTCTGGCCGGCGTTGAGCCATTTGCCAAAGGCGATGCGGCGCGCCGCCACACGCAAGTTGGCGGTGGCGTCGACGATGCAGGGGCTCTTGCCTCCGAGCTCGAGTGTGACGGGCGTGAGGTTGGCGCTCGCGCGCTCCATGACGAGCTTGCCCACATGGACGCCGCCGGTGAAAAAGATGTTGTCCCAGCGTTGATCGAGCAAAGCCGTGTTCTCGGCGCGACCGCCCTCCACCACGCACACAAGCCGCGGGTCAAAGGCTTCTTCGCACATCTGCCGGAGCACCGCACTCGATGCCGGTGCGTACGCGCTCGGCTTGAGCACCACGGTGTTTCCCGCCGCAAGCGCACCGGCAAGCGGCTCGAGCGTCAGCAGGAACGGATAGTTCCACGGTGCCATGATCAGCGTCACGCCATAGGGCACCTGCCGCGTGCTGCACACACTTATGGCGTTGGCAAGATCGCAGGGGCGAAGTTTGGGTCGTGTCCAGCGGGCAACGTGCGCGAGCTGATAACGGATCTCGGACAGTGAAAGACCGATCTCGCACATATACGCCTCGTCGTGCGATTTTCCCAGATCGGCCTTAAGCGCCGCAGCGATATCATCCTCGTGAGCCTGCACCGCTTTAAGCAGCGCTTTCAGCGCCCGTTTGCGTTCGGCAACATCAAACGTGGCGTGCGTCTTGAAGTAGGTCCGCTGATGCTCGACGATTTGCGCGATCTGCATTGCATCCATCTATACATCCTCCTTGATCAAATGAGGACCGGCTACGATCTCATACATATGCTCCAGCTCCGTGCGATCCATAAGGCGTGGCACCGGATAGAGCGGATTGGCCTCGGCGTCGGCATGCGCAGCCATGACAGGAATATCCGCACGCCGAATGTCCTCCACGTAGACGGGAATCCCCAGCCTAGCGTTCATGCGCTCAATCCAGGCGATAAACGCCTCTGCCGCCTCTTTATCGTTCGATGTCGCTGATGCGATGTCTGCCGCGCGCGAGAGCTCGGCGAGCTTCGCCTGTGCAGACTCTCCGTAGGCCCGCAACATATGCGGCAAGATGATGGCATTGGCAAGCCCATGGGCGATGCCGTACTGGCCTCCCAGGCTGTGCGCGATAGCGTGCACGTAGCCTACATACGATTGCGTAAAAGCGATACCCGCCCGATAAGAAGCCTCGAGCATGCTGCTGCGGGCCTCGATATCCGACCCGTCCTCATAGGCGCCGAGCAGGTTGTCATGGATGAGCCGCACCGCCTCGCGGGCGTTTTGCCTCGTATAGGACGTGGCGCTGCGACCGATATAGGCCTCGACGGCATGGGTGAGGGCATCCATCCCCGTTTGGCCCGTGATGGACGCCGGCAAGCCAAGCGTGAGCGCAGGATCGTGAACCGCAATACGGGGAATGAGCACAAAATCGTTGATCGGGTATTTGTAGTGCGTCTCGCTGTCGGTGATAACCGCGGCAAGCGTCACCTCGCTGCCGGTGCCGGCGGTCGTGGGAACGGCAATCAAAAGCGGGAGACGACGGTGGATGCGCAAAAGACCGCGCATCTTTTCGAGCGATTTTCGAGGTTGGGCGATGCGCGCGCCGACCCCCTTGGCACAGTCCATCGCCGATCCGCCACCAAAGCCGATGAGGGCTTCGCATCTATGTGCACGGTAAAGCGCCACGGCCTCTTCGACATCCTCCACAGTGGGATTAGCATGCGTTTTCGAATAGATCGCGCAGCCGATACCCGCCTTCGCAAGCGAACGCTCAAGGGTGCCCGTCAGCCCCAAGCGCGCGATACCGGGATCGGTCACCAGCAAAGCGCTTTTGATGCCCCGGTCGCCGAGGGCCGCGGCAACGCCCTCAACACTGTCCAAGAGCATCGGCTCGCGATACGGAAGCAATGGCAACACAGCCCTAAATGCCACCTGATAGATTCGGCACCAGCATCTTTTCTCCCATCGCATCGGCAAACCTCGGTTCTTTTTTGTTAATACATCAACATTTACCCGAGGGATTGTAACGCCACCGTCGATGGAAGACTACTTATTTGTTTACATATCAACATTTACACAAGCACCTCGCTTTTTTGCGATTTCAAGAGCGGTGCTACCATGCTGCACACCGTCCGATCGACACAGGAACCGCGGGGAGGCGCAGGGCATGCACGACATCTGGAACCCCTGGCATGGTTGCACGCCCGCCAGCGAAGGCTGCGCTAACTGCTATATGTTCTATATGGACAAGCATCGCGGAATCGACCCCCATGTCGTCACACGCTCGAAATCGAGTTTCGACTACCCTTTGCAGAGACGACGCGACGGATCCTATAAAGTTCAGGCTGGCGAGCTGCTCCGCATCTGCATGACCTCGGACTTTTTGGTGCCCGAGGCCGACCCATGGCGCCCCGCCGCTTGGGAGATCGTCCGTCAGCGTCCCGACGTCAAGTTCTTTATCCTGACCAAGCGCCCGGAGCGCTTCAGCACATGTTTACCACCTGATTGGGGCGCGGGATGGCCAAACGTCATGCTCAACGTAACGTGCGAAAACCAGAGACGTGCCAATGAGCGCATCCCCTTGCTGCTCGAGACGCCCGCGGCGCATAGAGGCGTGATGTGCGCGCCCTATATCGGAAGCGCATCGATCGAAGCGGCAACTCCGGGCTGCCTGGGCGAGCATGGCATCGAACAGGTCATCGTCGGCGGCGAAAACTACGGAGGCGCACGACCCTGCCACTATGAGTGGGTTCAAGCGCTTTACAGCGAATGCGTGCGCGCCGACGTGACGTTCGCCTTCATCGAGACGGGCTCGGTGTTCGTCAAAGACGGAAAGTCCTACCATTTGCGCAATAAGAATCTGCAAAGCGAACAGGCCTGGAAATCGGGGCTGCAGCATCGGGGACGCTCGATCGTATGGGAACTTCGTGACCCGGTGGGCCTTGAAGTTCCCCGTGCCGAGCTCTGGCAACCACCTTTCTATGAATGGTGCCATACCTGCGGAAGCCAACTGATCTGCAACGGCTGCGTACGCTGTGGGCTGTGCGGTCGCTGCTAAAGGCGAAACGCGGGAATTGCGGCGCTTAAATTGTTTTATTAAAAATCATTCCTAATAGGCTTCACATTTGGTTGCATTTATGGATAATAGAACTCGTCAAGACGCACGCCCGGAGAGGGCCCATAAGGGACCGGGCAATACGTCACATCGCCATCGATCGAAGGGATCGAATCATGAAGTTTGTTTGCCCCGTTTGCGGTTATGTTGAAGAGTTTGACGGCGACGAGCTGCCCGAGGATTTCAAGTGCCCCCAGTGCGGCGTTCCGGGTTCGCGTTTCCTCAAGCAGGATGAGGGCGGCTTCACCTGGGCTGCCGAGCATGTCGTGGGCGTCGGCAAGGCCGAGGGTGTCCCCGAGGACATCGTCGCCGACCTGCGTGCCAACTTCGAGGGCGAGTGCTCCGAGGTCGGTATGTATCTCGCCATGGCGCGCGTCGCCCATCGCGAGGGCTATCCCGAGGTCGGCCTGTACTACGAGAAGGCCGCTCACGAGGAGGCCGAGCACGCCGCCAAGTTCGCCGAGCTGCTGGGTGAGGTCGTGACCGACTCCACCAAGAAGAACCTCGAGATGCGTGTCGAGGCCGAGAACGGCGCCACCGCCGGCAAGACCGACCTCGCCAAGCGTGCCAAGGCCGCCAACCTCGATGCAATCCACGACACCGTGCATGAGATGGCTCGCGACGAGGCTCGTCACGGCAAGGCATTCGAGGGCCTGCTCAAGCGCTACTTCGGCTAAACCGACGCTTCCATATCGCACCTTTAGATGGGGCCGGTTCCTTAAGGAGCCGGCCCCGTTTTCCTTATGCCGAGACTATGCGCCGAGGAGGGCCTCGGCAAACGCGGAGGCATGCTCATACTGCAGCAGAAAACGCCGCTTTCCGTCCGCCGGACCGGCACTCTCCGCGCGCCATATATGATCGGCGAGCGGTGTCACCGGCATGGCATCCGCCGTCATGCGGGCGGCCGCGGAACCCTCGGCGGCAAGCACGCAATAGAGGCCATCGTCGGGATGCTCGACCTCAATCGACCCGTCAGAGCAAATCTGCTTGACCGCGTCCACGATGCAGTCACGGGCCTCGCGGGCGCGCTTGCGTACACGGCTCACATGGCGTTCGTATTCTCCCGATTCAAGGAGACGCGCCAAGGCGATCTGGTCGATCGAACTCACCGAGGAGGCGTAGAAGCCCAAATCGCGGTCAAACTGCGCCATGAGCTTATCCGGCAACACCATGTAGGCCAAGCGTAGCGCCGAGGACAGGCTCTTCGAAAACGTGTTGGTGTAGATGACCGAACCTGCCGCGTCGATCGAGACGAGCGGGGCGATAGGACGTCCCGCGAGGCGAAACTCGCAGTCGAAGTCATCCTCGATGAGATAGCGGCCCGAGCGCTCGGAAGCCCAGCTCATGAGGGCGTAGCGACGGGCGATCGACGTGACGAGCCCCGTGGGATATTGATGCGAGGGCATCAGATGGAGCACATCTGCGCCCGACGAACGAAGCGCCTCGAGAGAAACACCTTCGGCATCGAGCGGAATATGCCGCACCTCGCAGCCCATTGCCTGGTAGATATGCGTGAGGCGCAGGTAGCCGGGGTCTTCGACCGCATAGGTCAGCTCTTGGCCCAGCAGCTGCACGAGCATCGTATCGAGCAGCTGCGCACCGGCGCCGACCACGATGTTCGCGGGATCGACATTCATGCCGCGCGAACCGCGCAAGTGACGCGCGATGGCGACTCGTAGCCGCTCCGTGCCCTGGGCCGGAGCGGGAGCGAAGATCTCGCGCTCGTCCTCTGAGGTCAACGTCGCCCTGAGGGCACGCTGCCACAGCCGCGCCGCATCGAGCGCCGAGGGCGAGAGCGGTGCCGGCGCGGGTAAACCGCCCTTCACCGCCCCCCGAACCACCGGTGAATAGGAATCCCGCTCGCCATCGTCCTGTCGAGGCTTAGCCCTGCGCGTCTTGGGCAAGGCGCTTGCATAGAACCCCTGTCGCGGTCGCGTGTACACATATCCTTCGGCAACCAACTGGCTATATGCATTCTCGATGGTAATCACACTGGTAGCTAGATGTTCGGCAAGCGTACGCTTGGAAGGCAGATGCTCGTCCGCAGCGATGGATCCATCGACGATATCGTCTCGTATACGCTGGTAGATATACTCGTACAGCGTAAGGGATCCACGTTCGTTCAAATTGTAATCGAGCATCTCACGCCCTTCTGGCCTTATCTGTATACTCAAACTGGCCTTAGTCTGGCCTTGTCATTATCTCCCAAATTGAATATTTTGCCATGTCCACCTTCCCTCTAGGATGTTCGACCAAGCGACACCAACCTCGAAGAAGGAGCAACCATGGCAACCGATCCCACCGCGCGCGGCGAGCGCGTCAAACTCAACCGAGAGCTCGCCCAGATGCTCAAGGGCGGCGTCATCATGGACGTCACCACCCCCGAGCAGGCCCGTATCGCCGAGGAGGCCGGCGCCTGCGCCGTCATGGCGCTCGAGCGCATCCCGGCCGACATCCGCGCCGCCGGCGGTGTCTCCCGCATGAGCGATCCCAAGATGATTAAGGGTATCCAGCAGGCCGTCTCGATTCCCGTCATGGCCAAGTGTCGTATCGGCCATATCGTCGAGGCACAGATCCTGCAGGCGATCGAGATCGACTACATCGACGAGTCCGAGGTGCTCTCCCCCGCCGACGACGTCTATCACATCGATAAGACACAGTTCGACGTGCCGTTCGTCTGCGGCGCGCGCGACCTCGGCGAGGCACTGCGACGCGTGGCCGAGGGTGCCACGATGATCCGCACCAAGGGCGAACCGGGCACAGGCGACGTGGTCCAGGCCGTACGCCACATGCGCAAGATCCAAAAGCAGATCCGCGACGTCGTGGCCCTGCGCGACGATGAGCTCTTCGAGGCCGCCAAACAACTGCAGGTTCCGGTCGAGCTCGTGCGCGAGGTTCACACCCACGCCAAGCTCCCCGTCGTGAATTTCGCCGCCGGCGGCGTGGCGACGCCGGCAGACGCGGCCCTCATGATGCGGCTCGGTGCCGAGGGCGTCTTTGTGGGATCCGGCATCTTCAAGAGCGGAGACCCTGCCAAGCGCGCTGCCGCCATCGTCAAAGCCGTCGCCAACTACACCGATGCCAAGATGATCGCCGAGCTCTCGGAAGACCTGGGCGAGGCGATGGTCGGCATCAACGCCGACGAGATCGAGATCATCATGGAGGAGCGCGGACGCTAAGAACGAGCTCCTCGAGCGGGTGGACGAAACCAAGGGGGATTCCATATGTCAGATTTTGCAGACCAGACGGTCGCGGTACTCGCCGTCCAGGGAGCATTTGACGAGCATGAGGCCCAGCTCGCCATGCTGGGCGCAAAGTGTATCGAGCTGAGGCAAGCGGCGGATATCAACCGACCTTTTGACCGCCTGGTGCTCCCCGGAGGCGAGTCAACAGTCCAGGGAAAGCTTCTTGAAGAGCTCGGTATGCTCAAGGGTCTGCGAGACCGCATCGCTGACGGGATGCCGGTGCTTGGCACCTGCGCGGGTCTTATTCTCTTGGCGAAGCGCCTTGCCGCCCATGACGATAAGGGCACGCCACGACTCGCGACCATGGACGTGCTCGTCGAGCGAAACGCGTATGGGCGGCAGCTCGGCAGCTTCCATGCGCAGGCCCCGGTCGCAGGGATCGAGGGCAAGGTGCCACTCACGTTCATCCGCGCACCGCGCATCGTCGAGGTCGGAGACAGCGTCGAAATCCTCACCAAAGTCGACGGGAGAATCGTCGCCGCTCGCCAGGGCAACCAGCTGGGTGTCGCTTTTCACCCCGAGCTCGACGGCGATCCCCGTCTGCATGAGATGTTCCTGAAGCTTTAACGGGCCTGCATAAGGTCGTTTTCGAATAGTCGATAAAAAAATCCCGGTGGCGTGATAACCACCGGGATTTTTATGCGAGATAAATCCGATTGCAACTAGAAGCGGTTGCCGCGGAAACCGCCGCCGTTGCGACCGCCACGATCGCCGCCACGGGAGTCACGGCCGCCACGGTTGCCACCGAAGCCACCGCGGTTGCCACCGCGATCACCATAGCCGCCGCGGCCACCGCGATCGCCACCGCGACCGCCGCCGAAGCCACCGCGGCCGCCACGGTCGCCACCGCGGCCACCGCGATCGCCACCGCGGGAGTCACGGCCGCCGAAGCCGCCACGGCCGCCACGGTCGCCACCGCGGCCGCCACGCTCGTCACGGCCGCCACGCGGACCGCGATCCTCGTCGAGGCCCATGGCCACGAGCGGGGCGATGATGCGGTCGAGCTGAGCCATGAACTCGTTGGCCTCATCGACGGAAAGCTCGGGGAGGAGCTTCTCCTTCTTGTTGGCCAGCTCGGACAGGCCCTCGAGCGCATCCTCGGCGGCGAAGACGACGATCTTGCGCATGTCGCCCTCAGCGCTGTCGATACGACCCACGAGGTCGGCCTTCTCGGCCTCGGCCATCAGGCTATCGAGCTCACGAAGTCGCATGCCCAGAAGATCGGACATCTCCTTCTGCTCCATCTTGGGCTTAAGGTCAAGGAGCTTGATGGCGCGCTCGATGTTGGCCATGCGCTCGGCGCGGGCCTCGGCCTCCTTGGAGATAGCAAAGCGACGGTTGCGCAGCAGGCGGGCGGCCTTCTGCACCTTATCCATCAGCTCTTCGTCATCGTAATCAGCGGGGACCTCGACAGTCTCGGCGACCTCGGCCTCCTCGTCGGCAGAATCCTCGGCAGCAGCCTCGACCTCAGCGGTCTCGGGCTCGGCAGCCACGGTCTCCACAGTCTCGACTGCCTCGGTCTCGGCAGCCACGGTCTCGTTCTCGGTCTCGTTCATGATCTCTTCGTTCTCAGACATGAGACTCCTTCTCGGCCCTCTCGGGCATCATCGCCCCATTCGCGGGGCCCGTCGCGCACTCTTCTGCGCTTTATCAATCGTGCCTTTCGGCAAAACTTGATTTAGTCTAGAGGTGTTGCACCCTTTCTAGCTGCACAATCTCCATCCACACATTAACGCGACACCTCCATCGCGCTAAAGTGGGCGCTAGGCGGAGCGGCGAGCGCCACGACGTTCGCGCAGCGCATAAACCGCCGAGATCACAAGACCCGCGACGGCAATGATCGCGGCGACGCGCACGGCGGCGGCAAAGCCCACGGCCTGGGCGACATCAGCCGCGACACCCGCCGCACCGGCCGCCGCAGCGGAGCTCGACAGCAGTCCGATGAACAACGACGGGCCGAAAGACGCCGCAATCATGTTCCAGGTGTTGAGCAGCGCCGTTCCGTGCGGATGGTCAGCAGGCGGCAGCGTCTCCAGGCCTGCCGTCTGCGACGGGCTCAGCACGAGACCCACGCCCGCGTAGACCACGACCGTGAGCGCCACGACGACGCCCAGCTTCATGCCCCCTGCCGTGAGCGAGATCGCGATCTGACCCACGGCGATGAGCGCAAATCCGATCGGCAGCAGCGGCCAGGCGCCGCGCGCGTCCATGATGCGTCCACCCACGACCGAGGTCACGGCGTTGACGGCGATGGCGGGCAGGATCAACAGACCGGCGACGAGCGCCGTCATCCCAAAAGCGCCCTCAAAGTAGAGCGGAAGCAGCACGCTCATCGAAAAGGTCGTCATCATCGACACGACCACCAGCGCACACGCCGGCCAAAAACGGCTACTCGCCATGGGGCGCACGTTGAGCACGGGCTCATCGAGCTTGATCTGTCGGGTCGCAAAGAAACCGAGCGCCGCCACGGCCACGGCGAGCACCACGACGCCGCGCACGACATCGGTCGAGAACTCGCCCACGGCAAACACGAATGCCGTGATGCCGGCGGCAAGCAGCAGCACGGACGGCAGATCGAGTGAGACGTCGCGGCGTTCACCCACGTTCCGAACCAACTTGAAACCGACCGCGGCCACCAGGATGCCGCCCGCGAGCGGCACGATAAAGATCGCGCGCCATCCGAATAGTGTGCACATGAGGCCGCTGATGACGGGACCGAACGCCGGTCCCAACGTGATGCAGGCGCCGCCCAAGCTCAAAAACAGACCGAGCTTCTCGCGCGGCGCGCAGGCGATCACCACGTTCATCATGAGCGGGAACAGGATGCCCGACCCCGCAGCCTGCAGGATTCGGCTCGGCAGCAGCACGGCAAAGCTCGGCGACACCAGGCAGAGCACCTCGCCCGCCACGAGGCATCCGCAGGCGAAGAACAGCAGCCGGCGCGTCGAGAAGCGGCCCGAGAGAAACGCCATAGTCGCCGTGAAGATCGAGGTAACGATCATGTAGCCCGACACGAGCCACTGCGCAGTCGTCGCACTCACCGCGAAAGCGCCCATGATGTCGTTGAGCGCCACGTTGATGATGTTCTCGTTGAACGCCGCGACGAATGCGGCGACGTACATCACCGCGAGAAATGCCCCGTTCCCGTTGCGCGATTTTTTCATAGGGATAGAAGATCCCATGCTTTTTCCTTTCCCTTGCAAACGAACAAGTAGCCCTGGAAAGGCGGTCCAGGGCACCAATCAGCCCTAGACTTACATCGGCAGCTTTTGCCAAAAGCATGGTCGTACGTAAAAATTGTACCGCCCGACGTAAGCACGTGAGAAAATCTCCATCGCAGAATTCCGTTTGTCGCAAGGAGACCACCATGATCAAACCCATCATGAAATCAGAGGTCTTTTTACGCCTGCCGTCCGAGGACGCCATGCCCGAGGACGCCGCCACCGGCCAGGACCTTATCGACACGCTCTATGAACATGAACGCGAGTGCGTGGGGCTCGCAGCCAACATGATCGGCGTGCGCAAGCGCATCATCTGCGTGATGGACGGCGGTCGGGCGCGACTCATGTACAACCCCAAAATCGTCGAGGCGGTCAATCCCTACGAGACCGTCGAGGGCTGTCTCTCGCTTTCGGGCGAGCGCCCCTGCACGCGCCACCGCCGCATCAAGGTCGAATATCTGGATGAGAACTTCGCTCGCCGCGTCAAGAACTTCTCGGGTTACGTGGCCGAGATCATTCAGCACGAGATCGACCACTGCGACGGCATTCTGATCTAAACGGCGACAGGGACTCTCGCGATTCTATTTGACGGACGTTTGAACTCTACAGCTTTTGCTGGTAAATCCAGTCTCGGACAGCCTTGATCTGGTAGGCGTACTGCCATGTGAAATTGTGAGAATTGCCCTCAGGCACCGAGCTGTCCGTACCGTCGAGCGTGCCCTTGGCTATGTGCATGAAGACGATGTGCGAGCCCCGCGCTGCGGCATCGGCCGTTGCATCTTTTGCCTTGACCTCCATCTCGGAAAGAGCCTCATCCAGCGTGCGCGTCGTCGAAAACTCCTGGGCGCCGTTCTGATTTCCGGAAGGGTTTTTCTCCCCCGTCGCATCAAAATCTTTCCAGAGACCGCTCGTCTTTCCCTCGCCCGTATAGTCGTAGCTCGCATCGACCTGAACGTCGATGACGGTCTCACCGATGGTCGAAAGGCCCTTAGAGGCATCGGTCATGCCGCCATAAGATCCGTTGTCGTCTTCGGACACCATGATGAACATCGGCGTCTTGGCAATAGGCGTCATGTCCCCTTGACCCGCTACCAGGAACAGCGCGGCAAAGGCACTATCATCTGGATGTTTGGACGAATAGTCGATGAGGGCCATGCAACCGGCGGATTCGCCCGTGCCGTAAATACGCTTCGTATTGATTGCCGCCCCGTCTTTTTTAAGCTTGGAAACCAAGGCGAGGCATGCATCGATATCCGAGCACGCACCAGCCACCGTAAGAACATAGCATCCGCCATCGCCGGCCCAGCTCAGCGCCCCAAGCCCCTGACGCAGGTTGATGTCCGCATCATTGAAAGTCACGCCTGCGTCGGGAAGGAACATTACCAGCGGATACTTCTTTCCGACTTTTTTGTCCTTGGGCTCGCACAGCATGTAATCGAGATGGCACCCGCTTTTCTTATCGTCGAACGTGCCGTGAACGAACGAATCGGCCTTTTTATTGACCAGCTTCGTGGAAGTCGCATAACGTGTCTGGGTTCCATCACCTCTGATTTTCATGCCATCCGAGGACAAAACATCCTTCAACTGGCAAATCCTCACCACACTCGTCCCCAGGGGAACGGGAGCATCGCAGCCGACACTTCCCCGCGAACACTGGAACATCAATGTACGTGCATTCGCGTCCGCCTTATCGAACTCAACGATGACATATTTGCCGCTCGAAGGCCGTTTTTTCGATAAAGCTGCTTTCTTGGCAACGTAGACGTCAACGATCGAACGACCAAGGGCAACGTATGTGCCAAGACCCTTCTCCTTTGCCTGCATCCCGATTCCGCCGCCGCCGGCATCGAGACTCGAGGCATCGATATCAGCGTCGTACTCGACGGCAACGCCGAGCACCTTTTCGCCGGCCGCAAATGTTTCCGCGATCGCCGTCACCGACACGATATGTTCGTAAACACCCGCCTTCTCATCGCCCTTACCCTGGCCGTCCTCGTTTGCCGCCAAGGCGACCGACGGGGATGCCAGAGACGCAATCGCGCCCAACGCCATCGGCATGGCCGCCGCGGAGGTAAGAAAACTCCTTCTTGTCACATCATGCATAGCTATTCCTCTCATAATCGCCACGTGATGCCGAAAACGCCCCCACATAGTGTCGACAGGAGACGCGTCGCCTCCGGCTACCGCCTTTCGACCGAGAAAGCGCCTTCGGTTAAATCTTCCAGAAATTCATTTCCAATATGGGTTGATGGTCCACGGAGGGTTGCAACCTTGACCACATATAATTTTATTGATTGCGAGCCGCCAAACAATTCCATTAAAATGGGCCTGTATTCCAAGCTGGAATACAGAATACCGCCTACGGAATCCGCGCTCGCGCCGCAGCCGCGCATACAACCGGGACCCAGGACTCCCCATGCGCCGCGAAATGGAAATCACATCCGATGCCGCTTGCTTGCGAATCCCCAAGGCGAACGGGGGCAGGGGTTTCCATGGATATCAACCGTTTTGGTGAATTTGTCATCTTGGCGCAATCGCGCACGTTTCTCGATGCCGCCGACCTGCTCTTCATGTCGCAGTCAACGCTCTCGAAACACGTTATGGCCATGGAACGCGAACTGGGGTGCACCCTCGTCGACCGATCCCGGCGGCATGTGACCCTGACCGTTCAGGGGGAGACGTTTCTTCCCTATGCCCGAAAAATCGCCGCGCTGCAGCATCGCTACCTTGCCGCCCTGCAGCTGGGGTCCGATGAGCCGCTCGAGCAGATCACCGTCGGCTCCATCCCGATCATGGCCCCCTACGGCATCACCGATGCCGTCGTCGACTTCCAGCAAGCAAACCCCTCGTATTCGGTCGAGCTCGTCGAGGGCGAGGGGGAATCGCTCAAGCAGATGCTCTTGCGCGAGGAGATCGACCTGGCCTTCGTGCGGGACACCGGTGCCAACGAGCGCGAGTTCAAAAAAATACCCTTTGCGACCGACCGGCTCGTTGCCGTCCTTCCTCTCGAGCACCCCCTTGCCAATCGTCCCTCTTTGAAGATCGACGACCTGATCGACGAGAACTTCCTCATGCTCCCCCCGGGCTCATTCGTCAGCAAACTCGCCGGAGCGCTGTGCGCAAAAGCCGGCTTTACCCCACGCGTCACCTTCACGGGCAAGCGAGCCGAGAACATCATCTCGCTCGTGGGACGCGGCGCGGGCGTCTCGCTACTCATGCGAAAATCGACCGCGGCGCTCGCGAACGGAAAAGCTGTGCTGGTTCCCATCGAACCCGAGACGACGACCGAAGTGAGGATCTATTTGAAACGCGCACGGACGCAGCCGCAATCCGTCGTGTCCTTCATCGGATACCTCCCCTATCGCCAACTGCTCAAGACCGAGCCGCTCCAGCGATAAGACGACTTGAAAAGAAAGGGTCGGGCCCCACCGGGCCCGACCCTTTCTGAATGACCATCAGTTTGTCGGTTAGTCGATGCTGAGGTTGATTGCGGGACCGCCCTCGTCCTTCTTGGTACCGATTACCATGGCGGCGATCAGCGCAAGGGCAAAGCCGACGATACCGGAAGCGACAAGGCCGATGAAGCCGGTGTCGATACCGGCCGGATTGATGAAGCTCGGGAAGCCGAGCGGACCGGAGGCACCGAAGGCATAGAGCTTGGCGCCCATCAGGCCAGCCACGGCACCACCGACGCCGGCGGAGATGAACGTCGACCACATGAGACGCTTGCGCGGCAGCAGGATGGCGTAGAGCGCGGGCTCGTTGACGCCGAAGATCGAGGACACGAGGGCGGGTACGTTGACGCCGGCGTTCTCCTCGGAGTTCTTGGTGCGGATGATCACACCAAGCACGGCACCGGCGATGGCGCAGCCGCCGGCATAGACGAGCGGGTTGATGAGGTCGTAGCCGTAGGTCGCGACATCGAGGAACCACAGCGGGATGATGCCCCAGTGCAGGCCGAACATGACGAGCAAGCTCCAGAAGGTGCCGATGACGAAACCGGCGATCGCGGGCTGGAAATTGATGAGCATGAGGATGATCTGGGCCACGACGTTGGAGAGGACTGTCATCACGGGGCCGACGATAACGAGGCCGAGGATGCCGCAGATGAAGAGCGTCAGAATGTTGGAGAAGAAAGAGCTCACCAGCGCGGGGAGGGCGTTGCTCAGGGCCTTATGGACCTTCGAAGCGATCCAGACGACAAAGATGGCGGGCAAGATGGTCGAAGAGTAGTTTTGCATGATCAGCGGGATACCGAAGATATCGCCGTAGACGTTGGACTCCAAGACCGTACCGGCGCCGAGCGTATAGAGCGCGTCGCCGCTCGTGAGGGCAACCAGCGTCGGGTACACGAGGATGCCGCCGAGTGCCATGCCCATGACGGGCTTAAGGCCAAACTTCTTCGCTGACGTCCAACCGATGATGATCGGGAAGAAATAGAAGACCGAGTCACCGAGGGCCGACAGCGCGACGTACGTGCTACTGTCCTTGGCGAGAACGCCCGCAACGGACGCAAGGGCGAGCATCGATTTGATGAAGCCGCCCGCCATGACGACGCCGAGGATCGGCTGCAGAATCTCGGAGATCACCGCGAGCAGGCGCGTGAAGGGATCACCCTTCTTAGCCTCGCCGTCACCCTCGCCGATATCGAGCGCAGGCTTTTTGTCGAAGCCGCCGATCTGGATAAGGTCGTTGTACACCGACTCGACTGTGGCACCGATCACGACCTGATACTGACCGCCGGCCTGGATGACGTCGACGACGCCCTTGGTCGCCTTGAGTTCATCGGTTTTCGCGAGTGACTCGTCCTTGAGATGAAAGCGCAGGCGCGTGATGCAGTGACTCACATCGACGACGTTTTCCTTACCGCCGATCTTTGCGATGATCTCATCGCAAAGCTGCTGGTATTTCATGGTTCCTCCTTTTCGGGGTCGGGGCCGAGACTTTTCGTTCACCGTAGTCGACATGGGAAAACAAGCGATCGGGCCCCTAATGGATTCCGCGGGCGCATGTACGCCTGGGATGGGATATAACTGGTTTGAACTCGTCCGCCCGCAGCGGGCGGACCGCGTTAACGAGAGCCCGCCGCGCCCAGCAGACGCGAGGTACGGCAAAACTTGTCACAGAGCTTCTCGGGCTCACCCTTGGGAATCTGCGTGCGCTCGGTCTCGAACGAGAGACCGTATTCGCGCGCCGGGAGAAAATACTCGAAGTAGCCGTTGGTATAACCGAACACCAGACCCTCGACCGGACATTCACGCTTCATGCGGATACCAAGGTCACTGCCGAGCTCACTCGGGAAAACAAAGAGATGAAGGCCGCCGAGGCTGATGACCGCGCACTTGAGTGTGAGAGAGAAATCGTCATGGGCGACGGTGTGGTAAAAGGTTTGAGGTTCGATGCGATCGAGCGCAATCTCCCGATCAAGCTCGATCTTCGAGATGGCCTCGGCAAGCCCGGTCGAGACGCGCTCGACCTCGGGGATGCCGCGTCCCTGGCGGAAATTGCGATCGCTGCAGTCACCGGCAGCACCCACGACCATCGCGGGATAGTAACCCAAGTGCTCCGCAAGCTTCTTGCCGGTAAGCCCGGCAAGCTCACTCGTGAGCTCGGTGCAATCAGGTCCGACGCAAGCAGAGTGGACGGCCCAATTGACGATGCCCGCAAACGGTCGATTCTGCTCATCGAAGAACGAAAGGACGATCACCTCGTTGTCGGCAAGCTCGCCGGGGATGATGCGGTTGTCGTAGAACCCGGTAACGACCTTCTTGCCCAAACGCGCCGTCGCCGGACGGGCGTTCTCGCGACACTCCTCGAAGCATTCGCAGATCGTGGCCAGGAGCCAATCGTAGTACTCCTGGTCAAACTTGCCCGTCCACCAACTGCGGTGGTAGGCGACGATCGAGGTGTGGTCATGCGTCGCCGAGAGGAGCACGCAGTCGCGGTCAATGCCGTAGCGTTCGGCGAGCAGGGTCTTGACCTCCTCGGCCATCTCCTCCTCGAACTCCAAGACGTCGGCGTTGAAAACGAACACCTCCCGACCGTCCTGCTCGAACAGCAAGGCATTGGCGAAGACATGGTCGTGGATCGCCGTCGCCGGCTCCAGCCGGTTGGGTAGGTTTCGGTAACCGATCAGATACACATCCCCCTGCGGGGTTATGTCCCTGCGTGCGCATCCGATGTCCATATATTGGGCTCCCTTCATATGCGCCGCTACAGCGCGGCGAGAATCTCTTTCAGAAGGCGTTCATGCGAACCCTGGGCGAACCCCGAGTTCATGGCCTCGTATGTGATCTTTTGGTAGGCATCCGGAGCGGGAAGATACTTGGCACCGCCGTTGACAAGCGTCGCCAACAGCACGCGCCCGGGCCTAGCCGCACGCACCGCCGTTCCAAAACAGCTCGCAACCTCGGGCTGCAGGCCCACGAGGGAGACATCGCCCAAATGTAGAAGCGACACTCTGGTCTCGACTTCACCGGCAGCCTTGAACTCATAGGCGCGACGCGGGGCAAGGGAATGGAAGTCCGCCCGCTCCTGCGCCGGAAGCGAAACCGAAAACGATCTCGCATCCACGCGGGCCAAATCGCACGCGGCGTCATTTGACGCCCCCATCGCGGCGCGACTCGATTCGAGCAAGGCCCGGGAAAGCTCCGCGCCCTGACAGTGCAGCATACGGTAACCGACCTCATGGGCGTCTTCAACCGACCGGTTGGCGTGGCTATTGAACGACTCGACGACCGCCTTCTCACGCGGAGATTGGTCGCCAGCGGCGCCCGGCATCAAAAGCGTGATGCAACCGAGCTCACTCTCAACTTTTTGGGCGGCGAAACCGAACAGGTCCCCACTCACAAGCCGACGACCATCGGAGTCGACGGATTTGTCGAGAACCGATGATTGCAGGTCGGCGGTCGCGACGACGGCAACGACAGACCCGTCGGGCCGCGTGAAGGCGAGCGTCGGCATCGCGTGATCGGCATGGCCCGATCCGCCAACGCCCACCCACCATCCGGCGGGAGTCTCGATATCGCGCCCGATGTTGACCGGGCAGCACCCCTCGGACATCCCGAGTACGACCTCATCTAAGGAATCCGTCGCCATCGAACATGCCTCGGCCGCGGCATCGAGCACTGCGGAGAGATAGCGCTCGTTGCGCGAACGCTCGTCCTCGTTTTGCAGATGCGCCGGCGTGCGGACATGCGGGGCGGAGAACGTGTGCGTCGGCACGATCCAGATGCCGTCGACCGCACAACCCGTCCGCTCCATCGCGACACGGGTCAGCAGCGCGAGCAGGTCGGATGCGATCGAGGTCATCTCGACCGTCAGGATACATACATGTGTGTCCGCCCCCTCGACGACCAACGCACGACACTGCAGAACGTGGCGAACATCGTCGAAGCCATCGAACGGAAGGACACCCTCAAGGTCGATCACGGCCTTTCCGGCTCCCGCTTTCAACATCTCGGACATACCGCCTCCTTTCCCGGCAACGGTCCGTTAGTCGATACCATACAGGCGCTGCGCCGTACCGCCGAGCATGAGATCCTTGTCCTCGTCGCTCAGATGCGCCGCGCGGACGCACGCGACACCTTCGGTAAGCCACTCGCGCTTGACCGGATAGCTCGTGCCGAAGACGATATGATCGGCGCCGAGCACCTCGACGGCGCAGGCGAGCAGCGTCTCCCCCCACGGCTGCGAGTGTGACATATCGAAATAGACGTTGTTCGCGAGACGCTTGGAAACGGTCTCGGTATCGATCTGGAAGCGGCCCGAGTTGTCCGGGCGCTTGGGGCCGTGCGGAAGCAGCATCTCCTTGAATGCGAAATACGCACCGCCGAGCATGGAGTGGACCATCTTGACGCGCGGATAGCGCTCGAAGAAATCACCAAAGATCTCGCGTCCGATCGCCGTGGTCTGGTCAATGCAGCGGCCGTAGGAACGGCGCAGATTGTCATAGGCGAGAAGGGAGGCGTTCTCGACCGGAACCGGCACATGGTGCACGTAGGCGGTGACGCCGCGCTCGTTCAGATGCTCGAAGAAGCTCGCAAAGATCGGGTCGTCGAGATAGCGCTCGCCGTAATGGGCGCACAGCTGCACGCCGGCGAAGCCCTCGTCGAGCCTCCGGTCGAGCTCGGCCAGGTTCGCCTTGGTGCCAAACGGCGGCACGGCGACAAGCGGGACCAGACGACCGTTCGAAGCGGCAGCGTCGGCGGCCATGCCGTCGTTGAAACGCCGGCACATCTCGAGCGACATCCACTCATGGCAACCGGGAAGCTTGAGGATAGCCTTGTCGACTCCCGCCTCGTCCATATCGGCCAGGCGCTTCTCGAGGGTATAGTCGCCCTCGATGTAGTTGAGACCCGGAGAGCCAGCCGGCTTCTCGATCACGATCTGGCGCTTACCCTCGGGGTTGACCGTCAGGTAGCCCTCGGTATTGTAGGCACGGGGGACCTCGGAGAGAAACTGCTCGCAGAGCGCCTCGTCGGAGAAGATGCACTCGTCGAACCAATAGGAATTAGCATCGATTACCATCGGGTTGAACCGCCTTTCTTGATGACACCGTCATTCTAGAAACCGATTCATTCCAACTCAATTCCAGTTAGAGCGATATGTATTCCACTCTGGAATAGCAACTACCGTTTGCGGGAAACTCCCCCGCCCCCGGCAAGCGTCGCCGCGGATCGCACGAAACAACACGGGCGGCCCGCATGAACTGCGGGCCGCCCGTTGAACGACAGATAGTCCTTGTTGGAACGCTAAGCCTGGCGATAATGATCGAAGAAGTCGGCAAGGTCTGCCAACGACTCCTTGAGAACCTCCATGCGCGGCAGGTAGACGATACGGAAGTGATCAGGCTCACCCCAGTTGAAGCCGCCACCACGCGTGATGAGGATCTTCTTCTCGTGAAGCAGGTCGAGGGCGAATTGCTCGTCATCGGTGATGTTGAACTTCTTCACATCCATCTTGGGGAAGATATAGAACGCCGCGCGCGGCTTGACCACGGTGATGCCGTCGATCGCCGAGAGCGCCTCGTATACAAAATTGCGCTGCTCGTAGACACGGCCGCCGGGACGGATGTAGTCGTTAACCGACTGATGCCCGCCAAGTGCCGTCTGCACGATCGATTGCGCCGGCACGTTGGAGCACAGGCGCATGTTCGAGAGCATGTTGACGCCCATGATGAAATCGCTCATGCAGCGCTGGTTGCCCGAGAGCACCATCCAGCCGATGCGATATCCGGCGATCATATGGCTCTTAGACAGGCCGCTGAACGTGACGCACGGCAGATCGGGCGCCAGCGAGGCGATCGACACGTGCTCATAGCCATCCATGCACAAACGGTCGTAGATCTCGTCGGCAAAGATCATGAGCTGATGACGGCGGGCGATCTCGACGATGCCTTCGAGCACCTCGCGCGGATAGACGGCGCCCGTGGGATTGTTGGGGTTGATGATGACGAGCGCCTTGGTGGCACTTGTGATCTTGGCTTCCATGTCCTCGAGATCGGGATACCAGTCGGCCTGTTCGTCGCAAAGATAATGCACCGGATGGCCGCCGGCCAGCGTTGCGCAGGCCGTCCACAGCGGGTAGTCGGGGCTCGGAATCAAGATCTCGTCGCCGTCGTCGAGCAACGCGTGCATAGAGAGCTGGATGAGCTCCGAGACGCCGTTGCCGGTGTAGATATGCTCCATCTGGACGTTGGGCAGGCCCTTGAGCTGCGCATACTGCATGATGGCCTTGCGGGCCGAGAACAGGCCGCGCGAGTTGGAATAGCCCTCGCACTCGGTGAGCTGCTGGCGCATATCCTTGACAACCTCGTCAGGCGTGCGGAACCCAAAGGGTGCGGGGTTGCCGATGTTGAGCTTGAGGATACGCTCCCCCTCGTCCTCCATGCGGGCGGCCTCGTCGACCACGGGCCCACGCACGTCATAAAGGACGTTGTCGAGCTTGCTGGATTTCTTGAACTGGCGCATGGTGGTACTCCTAAAATGATCGGGCGTCGAGGCGCCGTTGAGGGTTGCTGTATGAAGAGGGGCCGGGGCGTCGCCCGGCTTGGCTGCTCGCGCCATCGCGGGCGGAGCCGCAGTCGCGCTCGGTGCCGTGCCTTCTCCGGTCATGAGCCAGCCCTCGTCGACGTCCAAGATGCCAGCAAGCAGCTCGGCCACATCGCGGCGTGGCACGGTCTTGCCGCTCACATACTGGCTCACCTGGCTTTTTCCAAGCTTTTTGCCGAGCATCTGGGCTGCACGGATCAGGTCGGACTGGCGCAGCTCTCGCTCGGCCATTGTAAAAGCCAGACGGTCTGCAAACGTCTCCTGCGACATGGACACCCCGCTTTCTCGGTAGTAGTTCAATTTTTATCGCTTAAATTGAACTTGTAGTTCAATTTACTTGGCAGTATACCGCCCGAGCACTATCAAGAGTTCAATTTTGCAAATCCATATCGCCTACAAGTACTCCAAAAACTTGGCCGCAGCGAGGGAGACGTCGGTCGTGCGGAAGATCGCCGATATCTGGCGATGCGGGCGCCCCTCGATGGGACGCACGGCCACATCGAACTGACAGCGCCGCAGGATAAGCGCCGGCAGCACGCTCACGCCAAGGCCGCGCTCGACCATGGCCATGATGGCGTAGTCGTCCCATGTCGAAAGTAAGGGCGCGAGCTGCAGTCCCGTCCGGCGGAACAGTGGCGAGATCTCGTCGTCATCCCCTCGCTCGAGCAGGATGAACTGTCCCTCCGCCAGGGTCGCGAGCGGCACCTCGCCCATCGTAGCCATCTTGGAGTCCGACGGGACCACGGCCATGAGCTCGTCTTCGCAAACTTCCCGCGATGCCACGCCGCGCACGTGCGGCTCACGCGGAATGAACCCCAAGTCGCAGCGGCCGGTCGCCACCCAACGCTCGATCTCGGAATAATCACCCATCAGCAGCTCGTATTCGATCGATGGATAGTCGGCCCTGAATCGAGCGATCACAGGCGGTAGCAGGTGTGTAGCCACGCTCGAGAACGTTCCGATGCGAACCTTGCCGCGCACCAGACCGCGGATCTCGTCCGCGCGGCGTTGCAGGTTCTCGAACTCCGCGCAGAGTGCCTCGACCGCCGGCATGATCTGGCGCCCGTCGGTCGAGAGCGTCACGCCCTCTCGACTGCGATCAAGCACCCTGAAGCCCCAATCGGCCTCGAGATCACCGACCATGCGGCTCACGCCCGACTGCGAATAGCTGAGCCGCTCGGCCGCGCGGGTGAAGCTTCCCGTATGCACCGTCTCGAGCAGCACCTGTATCTTCTGTATATTGGTCTCCACCGCGGCTCCTATGAGATTTTGTAATGTTATCCATGCATTATATTCGCTTTTCTTCTAATAGCCGCTCGCGCATAGTATTCGCCGACACCGTTTGGGAAGGATGCGCATGAACAGGAACCTCATCAGCTATCTCGCTGCCCTGCTGCTCTTTGGCAGCAACGGCGTTGTCGCCAGCGCCATCGCGCTGCCGAGCGCCGATATCGTGCTGCTGCGCACGTTCCTGGGTGCCACCGCCCTTGCCGTCGTACTCATTGCCACGCGCCGGCATTCCCTCGTAGGCCCGCGCCGACCGCGCGAAGCCGCCGCGATCGCCGTCTCGGGTGCCGCCCTCGGAGCCAGCTGGATCTTCCTGTTTCGTGCCTATCAGCTTATCGGCGTCGGAATCTCCTCGCTGCTGTACTACTGCGGCCCCATTATCGTGATGGCGCTCTCCCCCGTCCTTTTTGGCGAGAAGCTCACCAGCGGCAAGATCGCGGGCTTCATTGCCGTGGCTTGCGGAGCCTTCCTTATCGCGGCACAGGGTCTGGGCGGCAGCCTCCCCGTGCCCGGTATCGTCTGCGGCGTGGCCTCGGCGTTCTGCTATGCCGTCATGGTCGTCGCAAGCAAGGGCGCACCGCATATCGAGGGCCTCGAGAACTCGACCATCCAGGTCGCCTCCGCCTTCGCGACCGCGCTTGTGCTCACGCTCATCACCCAAGGCGCGCCGGCTTTCCTCATCAACGGCATCGCGAACATCAATTGGGGTGCGGTCGCCATGCTGGGCCTCGTCAACACCGGCATCGGATGCCTACTCTACTTTGGAGCCGTGGCAAAGCTCCCCGTGCAGACGGTTGCCGTCGTGGGATATCTGGAACCGTTGTCGGCCGTGGTTTTCTCGACCGTGCTGCTCGGCGAGAGCGTGACCCCCGTTCGCCTGGCCGGTGCGACGCTCATCATCGGAGGCGCCTTGTTCTGCGAGCTCACCGGCAAGCGCCGCAACGCGCCCGCCAAGCTCACCGAACCTGCTCTTTTTTAGGACGGGGTCCAGAATCGCATCCGGAACATCCAGCATGCACCACCTGCGATTTTCAGCCCCGTCCTAAAATGCGCATGCGGTTGCTTCTCCCCAGATGGGGAATATTGTCTAACGAACCCCGTTGTGCCAATATTCATCTATCTATGTAAACGGCATAAAGCTTTTGAGCTGTGTCAAAGGGAGTCCAAGTGACAAAAAGCAATTTGGAGTCGAGGTTGCATGACCGCCACGAGCAGGTCGTGGACGATATCGACGCCGTGGGCAGACAGGCCGTAGCCGTCGCCCAGGCCGAAGAGGCCAACGTGGCCCGCGCCAAAAAGGGCAAGGTCGACGCCGCCAACGGCCAGGGAGGGCACGGTGCCATTCCCTTCTCGATGGGCATGCTACTCGTGACCCTCGGCGTGGTCTACGGCGACATCGGCACGAGCCCCATGTACACCATGAAGTCGATCGTCGCCAACAACGGCGGCATCGGAACCGTCAGCGAGGACATGATCCTGGGCGCACTGTCACTTGTCATCTGGACTATGACGCTCGTGACCACGGTCAAATACGTGCTGATCGCCATGAAGGCGGACAACCACAACGAGGGCGGCATCTTCGCGCTGTTCAGCCTCGTGCGCAAAGTCGCCCCGTGGCTGATCCTTCCCGCCATGATCGGAGGCGCGGCGCTCCTCGCCGACGGCATCCTCACCCCCGCCGTCACGGTCACCACCGCCATCGAGGGCCTGCGCACCATCGAGTGGGGCCATGCGCTCCTAGGCGACGGACAGACCAACGTGATCATCATCACCATCGTCATCATCTGCGGGCTGTTCGCCATGCAGCGTGCCGGCACCTCGTCGATCGGCAAGCTGTTCGGCCCCATCATGACGCTCTGGTTCCTCTTCTTGGGCGGCGCCGGTCTTGTCAACCTGCTCGGGAACCTGTCGATTCTTCGCGCGCTCAACCCCGTCCGCGGCCTCATGTTCCTGTTCTCGCCTGTCAACCACTCGGGCATCATGGTGCTCGGCTTTGTCTTTCTGTCGACAACGGGCGCCGAGGCGCTCTACTCCGACATGGGCCACGTGGGCAAGGCCAACATCTACGCCTCCTGGCCCTTCGTCAAGGCGGCGCTCATCCTCAACTATCTGGGGCAGGGCGCATGGCTGCTCGCCAACAACGCCAACCCGCAGATGCTCGCCATGGACGTGGTGAACCCCTTCTATATGATGCTGCCCGAGGGTATGCGCCCGTTTGCCATCGTGCTTTCGGCCGTGGCCGCAATCATCGCCTCGCAGGCACTCATCACCGGTTCCTTCTCGCTCGTGTCCGAGGCCACACGCCTCAACCTGCTGCCGCATATGCGCGTCCACTATCCCAGCGACACCAAGGGCCAGCTCTACATCCCGCTCGTCAACAACATCATGTGGATCGGCTGCATCTTCATCGTGCTGCTGTTCCAGAATTCCGAGCGCATGGAGAGCGCCTACGGCCTGGCCATCACCGTCACCATGCTCATGACCACCACGCTGCTCACCAGCTATCTCGCCGGCATTCTCGGCCACAAGCTGGGCGCCACGGTGTTCGCGCTCCTCTTCGGTGCCATCGAGCTGTGCTTCTTCGCCTCGTGCCTCACCATGTTCCTCGACGGCGGCTACGTGATGATCATCCTCGCGGGCCTGCTCTTCGGGCTCATGTACGTCTGGCGCCGCGGCACCGCCATCGAGCGCACGCAGACGATCCTGCTTCCCGTCTCCAAGTACATCGACCAGCTGCGCCGCCTGCGCGACGACGAGACCTATCCGGTGCTCGCCGACAATCTGGTCTTTCTGATCAACAGCGCCGACCCCGCCACGCTCGACCGCGATGTGCTCTACTCGATTCTGGACAAGCACCCCAAGCGCGCCAAAGCGTATTGGTTCATCAACGTACACGTAACCGATGAGCCCTACACGCACGAGTACTCGGTCGAAACCTTTGGCACCGACTTCCTGTTCCGCGTTCGCCTCGACCTGGGCTTCAAGGTCAACCAGCGCGTCAACGCCTATCTGCGCCAGATCGTCGGCGACCTCATGGCATCGGGCGAGCTGCCCCCGCAGCATCACACCTACTCGATCTACGAGACCCGCGGCAACGTCGGCGACTTCCGTTTCTGCATGCTGCGCAAGATGCTGGCCCCCGAGACCGATATCGATCGCAACGACCATCGCGTCATGACCATCAAATACGCCGTGCGCCGCGCCTGCGGAAGCCCGGCACGCTGGTACGGCCTTGAGAACTCGGCGATCATCATCGAATATGTGCCCCTGTTTGCCCGCATGCGCCCGGCCACCAAGCTCGTGCGCACCCACGCGCCCCTGCCCGCCGAGGTCGAGGAAGCCGAGGAGGCCGAGGTCGACATCTTCTCGGACGACCTGGTGCACGGTAACGAAGCCGGCAAGACCATGCACTTCGACCCCACCGAGCAGCTCGAGAGCATCGACGACACGCCCCACCGGCGCGAGGAGATCGAGGATATCGAGCTCAACGAGGGCAACCTGTAGCCCTGACGGCATAAGCCACCTGTCACGCAAGCGCCCCGGAACCGCTATCGATAGCGGTTCCGGGGCGCTTTGCTTGTTGTGAAGCGTCAACCGGGGCGGCGCAGACGGCCTTCTCCGCCCTAACGCAAACGAGGCTCCGGGCACACGAGCTTGGTGGAATCGGCTCCTTCGGCATCGGCAAGGCCTACGTAGCGAATCGCCGGATCGTCGTAGGTCGCGTAGTAATAGTTGCCCGTGCGACCGCTAAAGCATCCGGTGTAGACGGTCTTCTCGAACTTACCGTCTCCCATCTTGGACGCACCCTCGACCATCGCCACGCCCTCGAGCGAACGGAACATACGGATCACGTTCTGGGCCTCGGTATCCTTTTGCGGATAGTTGGCGTTGAGGTAGGCGGCCTTCACGAATCGGCTCGTGGAGTAGCAGTCGCCCGGGATGCCACGCATGCCGGCACCGGCACCATAGGGCTTGAGCTCGGCGCTGCGCCAGCTTGCATCCTGCGGAAAGTCGCTCGACGCCGTGATGTAGTTGCGGAGGTTCTCCATGTGCCAGGGAAACGTGGGCTGGTTGGCAAGCGTATCGACCGGATCATCGTAGATGTGGAGGCCGTCGGCCATCATCTCGACGACGATGCTGCGGTTCGCGTCTCCGATAATCCAGTGCAAAAGCGACACGCCAAGGCCCTCCCCCGCCGACTTGGCGACGATGGCCGCACCGCGCAACGCCGCCTCGGCCTCGTCGACCGTCGAGAACGTCGCGGCGATCCAAAGCGGAAACTCATAGGCTGCGATGTTGGTCTTGCCCTCGACCGCGCGCGGGGCGTACTCGGCGTATCCGGGAAAGTTGAGCCCTGCAACGGCGAGACCGGCATCGTTGCCGCAATCGAAATACAGGGGATAGTTCTTGTAATCGATGCACATGCCGATCACCGCATGCGCGGCGGGAGCGTCATCGATATACGAATACGGGATGGGAAAGCCCTTGGGCGTGATACGGACCTTCTCGCCGTAACCGAAGCTCCAATCGAGATTGCGGCCGAGATACATATGTCCGGAATCATCCGAGAATCTGATGCTGGTGCACATGGCATCCTCCTAAAGGAACGTTGTCTGCAAGCACTCACATTGTGTCCAGCCCGCGTGCCCATAAACAAAGAAAGCCGGACATGACAAGAACGTCATGCCCGGCCAAAACACAATGAGCACCGCGCATCCGCGTCACCGCGTCCGGGACGCCGAGGTTGGGTGCCTCAGCGTCCCAGACTAAACCAGCTTGCCTGCGCAGTGATCGATCATGTGCTGAATCATCTGCGCCTCGAAGCCGGCGTAATCGCGACGACGCTCCTTGAACGCGCCGTCGACGAGCTCGTCAAACGCGATCTTGCACTTGATGTAGCGCGTGGACTTGGTGATCTCGTCGCACGTGAGGCAGCTCTCCTCCATCTTGCTGGCCCCCAGGCCAAAGACCAGACGGGGGTTGTAGAGCACGTGCGGCTCGCCGTTGTCGTCAAGGTAGACGCAGACCTTCTTGGTCACGCCGATCTGGTTGGCGGCCAGGCAGCCGGCATCGTCGAGCGACTTGATGGTGTCGATGAGATCCTGGGCGACGGCCTCGTCCTCGGGCGTGGCGTTTTCGCAGCGCTGGGACAGGATGGCCTCGTCGCGGCAAAGCTCCTTGATCATGGGTTTCCTCCAAACGTATATCGATAGCCCACCCAGTATACGGTAGGCGCGGGTCCTCGCCCCCAAAAGTCACCGCTCACACGTTACAAACTATCGAACCCCGACATGTAGGGTGAAAACAACCCCCGCCCGCGATATAGTGGGGAAGTTCGTTTCAATGCTCGGCCTAAACTCGGGGCCGAAAAAGGGAAGGGATTTCATGGACGAACTATTTCACATCAGTGAGCGCAAGTCCTCGGTGGGAACCGAGCTTCGCGCGGGCCTGACCACGTTTTTGGCGATGGCCTACATCATCGCCGTCAACCCCGCGGTGCTCTCCGCGGCGGGCATCGACGCCGGCGCGCTCGCTTGCGCGACGTGCCTCGGCGCGGGAATCATGACGATCCTTATGGGCGTCTTCGCCAACCGCCCGCTCGCATGCGCGTCGGGCCTGGGTGTCAACGCCATGATCGCCGGTATCACCACCACCGTCTGCGGCGGTGACTGGCACATCGCGATGAGCGTCATCTTCCTCGAGGGCATCGTCATCCTGCTGCTCGTCGTCTGCGGTCTGCGCGAGGCCATCATGGACGCCATTCCCGTGGTGCTTCGCCATGCCATCTCCGTGGGCCTGGGCCTGTTCGTCGCCATGATCGGCCTCGCCGACGCCGGCATCATCACCGCCGGCAACGGAACGATCATCGGCCTCGGCGATATCTCCTCCCCCACCTTTATCGTGGGCATTATCTCCATCGTGGTGACCGTGGCGCTGGCCTGTCGCAACGTCCCCGGCTCGCTTTTGATCGGCATCATCGTCGCCGTCATCACCGGTATCCCCCTGGGCGTCACCCAGGCGCCGTCTGGCATCGTCGCGCCGCTCGACTTCTCAAGCATCGGCGGCCCCTTCGATCAAAGCTCCGGCACGTTCGCCATCGTCAAGGTCCTCACCGACCCGACGCTGCTCGTCATCTCGTTCTCGTTGCTCATGAGTGACTTCTTCGACACCATGGGCACCGCCATGGCCGTCGCCAAGCAGGGCGAGTTCCTCACCGAGGATGGCAACGTCGAGAACATCAAAGAGATCCTCGTCGTCGACTCCGCCGCCGCCGCGGTGGGCGGCTTCATGGGCGTTTCCTCCATCACAACGTTTGTCGAGTCCACCTCCGGCGCTGCCGACGGCGGCCGCACGGGCCTCACGTCCATCACCACCGGCGTGCTGTTCATCATCGCGGCGTTCTTCTCGCCCGTCGTGTCCGTCGTGTCGAGCGCTGCCACCTGTGGCGCCCTCGTCTACGTCGGCTACCTCATGATGAGCGAGGTCACCGAGATCGATTGGTCGAGCATCTCCGACGGCTTCCCGGCGTTCATGATCGTCGCCGGCGTTCCCATGACCTATTCCATCTCCGCCGGTATCGGTCTGGGCTTCATCGCCTACGTGGTCGTCGCCATCTTTAAGGGCGAGGCCGGCAAGATCAAGCCGCTTATGTGGGTCGCCTCGCTCGCGTTCCTCGTCTACTTCCTCGTGGCGTAGCGACGCGGAATCGACGCGGAATCGACGCAACCGATTCATATCGCAAAAGGCGCGGGGTCGCAGCCATCGAGCTGCGGCCCCGCGCCTTTTTGCATCGATCGAGGTTTTGGACTTAATCGGCAAACGCCGGATTCACGATCTGCATCGCCACGCCGTCAGGCATAACCGTAAAGCCGAAGCGCTCATAGAACGAGGCATTCTTGCTCTCCTCGGGCATGACCTCGATATAGAGATAGTCGCGATAGCGATCCTTGACCATGTTGACGAGCACGCTCGCGATACCGTGTCCATGGTAGGCGGGGTCCACGAGCACGTAGTGCATGTAGGCGGTCATCTCGCCGTCATCGAGCACGCGAACCAGACCGACAAGGCGATCCTCATCCCATGCCGTGAACACCGTCGAAGAGCCCATGAGCGCCTTGTGCAGACGATGTGGGAACGTACCCGAAACCCAGCCCACCGATGTGAACAGGCGCTCGACATCCTCGACCGTGAACCGTTTCTCGTCTGTATATTCGATATCCATAACCATTCCTTCCATACGAAAAAGGGCCGCCCGTAGACGACCCCTCGCACGCCATCGGACGCGCCGTCGTTTGACCGCAAACGATACCCTATTACAGCACCTCATAGAAGCGGATATCGGGATCGGCTGCCCACGTGGGCTGAAGACCCGAAGCGACCTTGGTCTTAAAGAGCTCGGTGTCCAAATAGGCTTTGGCGTGCTCCATGGAATCGAAGCCGTGAATCACCTGCACGTCCTCGTCGCGCACGAGGCACTCCTTGGTGAGGGCGCCCTCGATGGTGTCCA
>ERZ808246.59-NODE-59-length-92743-cov-5.207060_pt1 | contig 92743 bp, 79 predicted proteins | sample MGYA00521083_ERZ808246 | MGnify/ENA primary metagenome ERZ808246 (study PRJEB31516, sample SAMN03275577) | gut metagenome | biome: mammalia-associated habitat; material: feces | host: Papio cynocephalus | place: Kenya | collected 2012-07-07 ... | reverse complement strand
AGCTGATAACAAGCAATATGTCGTTTGATAACTATGTAAGAGCGTGGAACTCACCACAGTTTCAGGTAAAGTATCTTATATGGAACAGCTTATATTACACAATTGCAAGTGTGTTTATAACACTGACAATATCATCAATGGCAGGATACGTATTCTCAAGAGGACGTTTCCCGTTAAAGAAAGTGATATTCGCCTGCTTTACGGCGTTAATGTTCATTAACACAGGCGGTATCGGAATATATGCAACGTTTGAAATAATAAACTTTCTGCATATACCGCAGTCACTTCCTACATTATTACTTATAGGATTGTTCGGAGTGCCGACGGTTAATATGTATCTTGTAAAAGGATACGTTGACACACTGCCGATAGAACTGAACGAGGCGGCAAAGATAGACGGAGCGTCATTCCCGAGAATATTCTTTACGATAATGCTTCCGCTTATCGTGCCGATAATGGCAACGATAGGAATACTGGCATTCAACGGCTCATGGAACAATTACCTTATGCCGACAGTATTCACATTAACAAGACCTAAGCAGAGAACGCTTATAGTCGGACTAATGGCGTTAAAGAACAGCGCCGGAGCGGCAACCCAGTGGGATTTGATGCTCGCAGGTTCTGTAATAGCGCTTATCCCGGTACTTTGCGCATACATATTCGCAAACAAATACTTCGTATCGGGACTTGCCGCAGGTGCGGTAAAAGGTTAAGTTATAGACGGCGAACCCCTCTGCCGTTTATATATAGATAAAATCTTATAAACTTATCGGCGGCGATTTTCGGCACAGAACGAACAAACCGCACCGCTCGGAGTATTTATATACGCCGTCGGGTACGTTTCGTCCGTTCCGCACTCGAAACTGACCGCCAAGCGCAAACGGCGGAGATTTTGGGCGCATAACCCCCAAGGAGTGCGAAAAAATCTACCGCAAAACACAATCGGGCGGACATTTCACCGGCATTGCCCAAGAAATGCCGGGGAACGGCTGCCCGAGCAGGCAATTGTTTTCGGCACACAGCCCAAAAAAACTGTGCCGAAAACGGTTGCCGAACAAATCAATATTGAGGTAAAGACCTCAAAATATTTTGAGCAGTAACTGCAATGCAGTTACTGCAAAGGAACCCCTTACTACGTAATTAATAATAAAAGGAGGAATAATTCAAATGAAAGTAAAAGGAATTGCTAAATTATTGTCAGCGGTAATGGCAATTACATGCATTTCGTTCCCTGCAATTTCACACGCAGAGGACGCAACGGACACGACAACCGAAACAACGGCAACAAAAGCAGTAAAGGTAAATTTCGCACCGATAGAAGACTGGTTGGCATATAGGTTACAGCCACAGACATGTTATGTAGGTACACCTCAGAAGAACTCAGCTTCGGTAAGTTATGGCAACAAAACTCTTCATCAAACCGAAAGCGGAGAAAAGTATTTCCGCATGAGCATTGACGACAATACTTTAACCGACGATCAACTGGAGGAATATAGCTGGAGTGGAAAGACCGTAAAGCAGAATCCGCAGAAGCCGGAGTATGCGGGAACTAAACCTACCGCTCCCGACCCCAAGCAATATACGGATGGCGAAGCAGACGAAGCATACATTGCTGCTAAAGCTGAATATGACACGGCAATGGAAGCATATAATGCGGCAAAGGCAGCATATGAAGCAACTGATGAATATAAAGAAAAGCTTGCGGTATGGCAAAGCTCAAGAAGCATGATCGAACAGGCAACGGGCTGGGGATTTGAAGGCGGCAATATAGAAAAATATGTTGCCGATCAAACATACTTCGGCTATGCCCCCGAAACTTTTATGGGCGGTGTAATTGACCTTAGAGAATACAAGGATAATTTGTATGCCGTATATAAAATAAAGGTTACGGAGGGTGACCTTGATGATGCATACCTTGGTGTAAGCTATTACGGCTACGGATATTACTGTAACAAAAACTTCAACGCAACCGAGTTTGATTTTACAGCACATCCGGAGTACAAAAATGCTTCAATGTGGAGATTGGCTGTTGCAGGCGTAAAGCTGTCCAAATATTATAATGACAACAACGAGATAGACGCAGACGGCTTCCACACTGTAGTTGTTCCTCTTTCGGCTTTTGAAAAGGCAAATGCGGATTTCAGAAAGAGATACGGATATGTTGATTCTGTTAGGAATATGGAAGAGGACATGGAATTAAACTATGCAATGCTTAAGGGTGTCGGTATTGCAAGATTGGATACGCACAAAGGTGCAAAATTCACATATGAAACAAAGGATTACGCATTTGTTGCTCCCATAGCTGCACAGAACTTTGCGGCAACGGCGGTTGACAGCGGTGTACAGCTTACATGGGACGTATCAACCGATGCCGATGTTACATATAAGGTTTCAAAGAAAGTAAACGGCAATGAAACTTTAATCACTCCGACAGAAAACGGAAAATATCTTGACACGGACGTTGACCTTGCGGATACTGATACAGAAGTAAGCTATTCAATCGTTTCACAGGACAACACCTACGGTGTAAAGGCTTACACAGACGCTAAAGCATTCAACAAGGCAGTTGTTACATCATCGGTAAGAGAAAAACTCTTTACGGTTCTGGAAAGTGCGGAAAAAGAAACAGACGATTTAAGAATGTACGCATACGGATCGGGATATGTGATCAAATCTGGAGATTATGAAGCAAATAACACGGTAAAATTCGCCGACGGTGCGGCAGTTATCACAATGAATGACAATACAATTGCCGAGGGTGATATGGTTAAGCGTGTTGCTCCCGCTTACCCCGATTATCAGTTCAACGGTTTAACCACGAACCCCGACGGTACATACGGCGTAATCGAAAAGCTGAGCGGCTGGGGATATGCCGGATTTGCTCCGAAATACAATGAAAAAACAGACGCTCATCAGGGTGCGGTTATTGACGCAAGAAATTATATGGATAACGGTAAAGCTGTATTCTCGGTAGACGCAACAAATCAAAATCTTGACGGCGTATATCTTACGATCGGTTACTACAAAGATTTATATGCTTTGGGATTCTATCAGGACGGCGCATATGCATGGAATACAAATTTTGACGATACTACGGCGCTTGAAGCGGAAAATTCACGATGGAAAGACGGAAAATGGAAGAACGGAGAGGGCAACTATATGTCTGTAAGCTTTGCCGGCGTACCGCTTAAGGATTACTATGACAGCACAAAGGGCGGTTATCAGACAATAATTGTTCCGCTTTCGGAATTTGCAAGCAATTCAACCTTTAATAAGCAGGCAAGCAAGCTCAGTTCGAGTAGGTTATCAACTGACGATCATGAAAATACCTTTAATCCGGCTCTTATAAAGACAGCAGGTATAGCACGTACAGACGCACATAACAGCGTGAAGTTTGAAGCAAAGATTAACAACATCGAATTTGTTGCTCCCTCAGGTGTACGCAAGCTTGAAGGCGCTGTAAACAATAACAACACAGTAACGCTTTCATGGAAAGCATCAACAGATACAGACGTTGCAAAATATGAGGTTTACAGAAACGGCAGAAAGATAGGCGAAACAACAGGAACAGAGTATACCGATACAGATACTCTCCGCAGCGGTGATTACACATATTCGGTAAAGACGGTATCAACAGCATACGGTCTTGAATCAACATTGGTTGAAACAGTAGTAACAATTCCCGTTCTGTCAACAATCGGATTCTATTCGGCAGAGGGCGATACACGCACGGAAGCAGCGTATACAATAGACGGAACAATCGAAGCAGACCTTATGTCAAGAGTATCGGGTAACAGAGGATATGCCGCAGTATTCGGAAAGGACGGAGTGTTAAAGTCGGTTAAGACCGTACCTCTCGGAGACGGCGAAGTAAAGACTGTTACACTTGAAAACGTTACAAAGACAGACACAGTAAGAGCTTTCATCTGGAACGCAGACGGCACACCGCAGTGCGATGACAAATTTATCGGCGAAAAGGGCGACGAGGTACTTGTTATCGGCGATGAATTTTCATTACAGTCATCGGATTTACTCGATGAAATAGCGGCAGGCGCAGGCAAAAGCCTGAACGTTACAAACGCATATGTAAACGGTCTTACGATGGCGGGTCTTTACAACAATCTTGAGGCAGACGTATTCACAAAGGTTGTAAACGGTTCTGCCGCAAGCGGTGTATACACATTAAGCGAAATACTCGCATCGGGCGACTGGAAATATGTAATTATTCAGGACAAACCGCAGTATGCCGAATTCTATGATTATTACATAGGCGGAAAACACGCAACACAGTTACCGAGCATTGCCGAGGCAATCAAAGCAGGTGCTCCGAATGCGGCTCTCTTTGCAAACGAGGCTTGGGGCTACACGGCAGATTACATAGAAAACGCATCTGATGAAGAAAAGGCATTCTTTGATGAAAACGGATATACGGATTTTGCATCATCATTGTACACATCTCAGACATCATCGGATTATATAGCAAAGGCACTCGGCGGAACAAAAATTCTTACGGGAAATGCAATGTGTGAGTACACTTTGGATGGTTCGCTCCTTATGGCGGCTGACGGCTGTAATCTTAACACGGCAGGTAAATTCTTTGCTTCGGCATACATCTATAAGCTTATGACCGGCGCAAGCATAACAAATGCATATGTTCCGGACGGCGTTGAAAATGCGGACGCAATCATAAGCGCAGTAAATTCAGCTAAGAACGAATAACAATAAGGCAGACAGTGTGCCGCTTTGGCGGCACGCTGTCATTAATACAAGTGTTGGATACGGGAGGACAACATATATGAAAAGAAATATTATTCTGCTATTGATACTTTCAATACTTGCAGTACAAATTCCGGCATTTACGGTATCGGCAGATGACGCTTCCGATACAAGAGAGGCGCTGGCAATGGCAATGCGCATAATAAATTCCGGATCAAGAAAGACGATAAACGAGGCTGTTTATGAAAATAATTCAAGAAGCGGACTGAAAGGCGGAAATGACAATGAGGATGGCGTTCAGTGCCATTACAGCTATATAAACTATTCGGACATTGCCGACGGAAATGACTGGGTGGGAATACGTATGCGTCTGAGAGATGACGGATACAGAGATTTCAGTGAAATAAAAGAAAACGCAAAGGCAGTATACAAAATCAAACTGGGACAGGATGTGGACGTAAACAATCTGTACTTCACCGTAAGCTCGAAAAACGGAGCGATAGCAGGCGTAAGTGCTGATTTATCCGCAGATAAAGACGGAAACAATATACCCGACGTAAAAGAGGCTTGGCAGGAATACATTATTCCTTTAAGCACTTTTGATACAGAGGGCGTTGAAATGAACACGGGACTGGAGTTTAACGCAGCCGAATTTACGGGCATGGGCATGGTGCGCAAAAATGACGCATCGGGCACAAACCCCGCATCGGACGATAAAATCTGGATTGCAAAGCTTAACGTTATGAATTTGCCCGCTGTTTCGGACCTCGAAGCATCGGCACATGGCGGTATCGAGCTTTCATTTACCAAACCGACAGCCCCGACAATAGATTTTTACGAGCTGGTAAGAACTGCTCCCGACAACAGCGAAACAGTAACAACTCTTACAGCTGATGATTTTATATTAAATTCGGGAAAATATGTCTACACTGACAAAACTCCCGAGGCTGATATTACATACACATATAAAATAAGAATACACGAGAGCGAATACGGTTTGTATTCGTTATACAGCAATGAAGTTACGGGAATGATGACAGATGAGGACAGCGGTGAGGAAATTCCGCTTGACGGCGACAGCACGGTTGCATTTGATATGGAAACACGAGGCTTCAGATGGCAGGCAGACCCTCCGAGTATCCCGGAAAAAATGGGCGGAGCAGGATTAGACTACGGCGTGAATGCGGCATCGATACCCGATATGGGCGCAGGCACTATCAACAAATACGATATGAACCCGAACCGCTTTGCCGAAAAGGATACATATGAGGACCCGACCGTTCCGTACAGAGGATATATGGTCGCTACTCACTATACATCAAAGAAAAACGGCGGCGAGAGCGAGGACATAAAGAATTCAAAGAACATAGCGTCCTACAAGGACAGCGGATATGCGGTATACAGAATAAACATTGACGAGGCTGTTCCGCTTGACAATCTGTACTTCACAGCAGCAAGCGCATATGCCGACGGCAGCACAATAGACGCTTCACGTACATTTATCGGTCTGCCTGTGACAGACTATATCACAGACGCCGACAAGGGCAAAACAATGTACGTTTCAATTCCGCTTAAGGATTTCACGATAAGCAATCCGCACGCATTCCAGTCATTGTGGAACAACAAGTGGAGCGGCAGGGACGCAGACGTTGAAAAGGAAATCGACTGGACTCTGTTCAGCAGTATGGGATTTCTCCGCCGTGTATATGACGGAAACAACGGCTCAAGCGACCCGAAAATCGAGACACCCGAATATGTGAGCGGATACATTTACGAGGGCGATATGTTTATCGCAAACGTTGAACCGCCGAAGAATTTCTCGGTTTACGACGTTAAAGCCGACAAGATTGTGCTTAAGTGGGATCACACCAATTCCGACGCTGTAAAATACAACATATACAGAACGGAAAACGGCGAAAACCGCACACTTCTGGGCGAATGCACAAAGAACGTTTACGTGGACAGCTTTGGCGAAACGGGAATGGCTGCCGGCACAACCTACAAATATGAGATAGAGGCAGTTGACAAATACGGCGCAAAGTCGCCGATATTGAGCGATGAAACAACAATCCGCACAATCGACCGTCCGAGAAACTTCCAAACCTCGGCATACACCTCAAATACAGCAGAGCTTGCGGTAAATATCTCATGGTCAGAACCGAAATACGGAGACCTTGCAGGATATATTCTTTACAGAAACGGCGAAGTTTATCAGAGACTTGACCCGTCCGTGACATCATACAAGGATACTGCGCTTACGGAACACAGCGAATACACATATACCATGACGGCAGTTGACACGAACGGCAAGGAGTCAATCCATACAAACCCCGTTACGGTAATTGCGTCGGCGGTTGCTGTTCCGACAGGACTTACATATGAGGTTAAAAACTCAAATCAGACGGAGCTTGCATACAATGCTCCCGAATTTGCCGAGAGATACTATATCTATTTAAACGGTGAAAAAATTGCCGAAACAACCGAAACCGTATACACCGTAACGGACGTTCCTTACGATACGGCGCTTGTATTCGGAGTAAGAGCGGTAAATGCCGCAGGCGCAACCTCAAACGAAACAAAAACGGAAGAATTTGTGATTAAAAATCCGCAAATCGAAAGCGCACTGATACTTTTTGACGATACTTTAAACGCAGACTACACCAAGGAAATATCATCGGGCGGAAAAATATCGGAAACAACGGACAAGGCAATTCTCGGAAGAAAATCGCTGTGTCTGGACTTTGCGGAAAGAAAAGCCGGCGTAATATCGGCAACATTATCGGCAAAGAAAATTGACATAAAGGATTACCGTGACAACGGCGGCAGACTCGGCTTCTGGCTGTTTGCCGAGGAGGGTGCAGACCTCGCAAAAATGCAGGTGGGCGTCGGAACGACAACGAGCCTTTCGGGAAAAACCGTGCCGTTAAGAGCAATGGTAGACATCAAAGATTACGCATCTGCATACGGCAAGTGGGTATACGTGGAAATTCCGCTTACGGATTTTGCCGACATAGGCGAGGCGGTAGCAACGGGTAAAATACAGTCCGCCCCCATCGACTATGCAAACTTCAAAAACTTCGTTATCACGTATGACACATCAAGAGTTACAAGCGGTCCGAAAATCTACCTCGATCAGATAACAATTGACGAGGGTAAATCGTGGTCGGTAAGAAAAATCGAGGACGAAAACAGAAACAGCTCGCCTGTTTCGGCAGCGGCTAAGAAGATTAACATTACGTTCTCGGAGGATATGCTCCCCGAAACACTGACGGCAGAGGGCATAAAGCTCGGATACACCGCAGACGGCGAGGATAAGTACGTAAACTACTACGGCACATACAGCGACAAGGTGTTTACGCTTAATCTCCTCGAACCGCTCACAGCGAATACCGCATACACGCTTTCGATAAGCGGTGCAAGAACAACCGAGAAAAAGAGCGGTACTTTTACGGAAACAGTTTATACAAACAACGATACTCCGTCAGCACCGAGCTATACGCTGCCTGATATAAAACCTGTAATTACAACCTCCAAAAACGGCTCCGTAACCACGGTTACGATTGCTATGCCCGAGTCGGCAAAGGATATGGTAAAGGGTTACACGATAAATGTGGGATACAATAGCACATACATTAAGCCGAACGGAAACAATGCAGTTACGGGAACTCCCTCGGACGCAGCGGTGACAAAAGCCGATAACAAAATAACAATATCGGGAAATAAAAACGGAAGTGTGCTTTCGGGAACACTTGCCGAAATAAAATTTGCAACAGCAAACGCCGGTACCACAAAGGTAACGGTTACGGGAACGGCAAACGTATACAACTCGGCGGCGGAAAAGGAAAACCCCGCATCAATTTCAGCCGAAAAGGAATTTTCCGTTACAAAGAACGATGGTATGGGCAGCAACGGTCAGGTAGGCGGTAATGTCTCAAACTCTGCCGACAGAGATAAGAGCACTGTGCCAAAAGACAACATTCCGCCGGTAAATGATTTTGATGAGCCGACAAAGACCACGGAAAAGTTCAGCGACATAAACGAGTGCCTTTGGGCGAAAGACGCTATAGAAAAGCTTGCCGAAGAAGGCTACATCAACGGATACGATGACGGCACATACAAGCCGAACAACAGCGTAACACGTGAAGAATTTACAAAAATGCTTATGAGCCTTTTGGGTTATCACGAAACCGAGGAGGAGGCAAAAGTTGTGCTTTCGGATATTGACGAAAACGCATGGTATGCCAAGTTCCTCATTATGGCGATTAACCGAGGAATAGTAAACGGAATGGACGACAACACCTTCGGCGTCGGCAAAACGATTACACGTCAGGATATGTGCGTAATGCTTTCACGTGCATTGAAGGCGAGAGATATAACGCTCAAGAACAAATACGATAAGGTTAAGTTCAGCGATCCGATAAGCGATTATGCCGAGGAGGCTGTAGTGGAGCTGCAGAGATACGGACTCGTAGACGGCATCGGAGATAATTTGTTCGATGCATACGGAAACGTAACACGTGCAATGGCAGCAAAGGTTCTTTACGAACTGGATAAAGTAATGTAAAGGCTTGAAAGAAAGGAAAGACAAAATGAACAGATTTTTTAAAAGTGCAACAGCATTAATAATTATGGCTGCAATGCTCATTTGTCAGATTGGCGTGCTTGCCGCCGAGGACGAGACCGCATCGGAAACGAGCGGAGTATCGGCTCAGATCGAAAGCTATTTAAAAGGCTTCGGGATATTCGGCGAGAACGAAAAAATTGACGGCAGTACATTAACAAGAGCCGAGGCGGCGGACAAATTTGTCCGCTCCGCCGGCTTTGACTACGGAATGATAGGCAAGGGCAAGTCTTTTTCGGATGTTGACGAGGGCTCAACGGCGCAGAAAGCGTCCGAGGCTGCTCTTATATTGGGAATAGTAACGCTTAATGACGACAGAATGTTCTATCCGTCAAGAGCACTCACTCTTAACGAGGCGCTGACAATGGCGGTGCGCACAATGAAAGCCGACTCGGTCGCAAAACTGAGAGGCGGTTACCCCAAGGGTTATATGGAAATCGCCGCAGAGAGCGGACTTTTGAACAAGATTTCGGGCAGTGATGAGGTTACAAAAGCTGACCTTGCAAATATCATCTACAATATGCACCACGCATACAAGTATGATATAACTTATGAGGGCGACAGAATTTCTTACACAAAAAGCACCGAAACAACGGTTGCGGAGGATTTGCTCGGAGTAAAGAAATACAGAGTTGACTTCATATCGACGGACACAGAAGCAAAAATGCTTGAAATTGCGATTAAGTCGGGCGACAGAAAGGGTACAACCGATAAACTCAGCGTATCCGACAGCATAGACCTTTCGCAGATAGGCGGCGACGGATTTGCGTATATAAACGATGACGATGAAATCGTGTATATCGAACTGAAAAAAGGTTCGGAGATTATATATGATTATATCGGTGCGGTAAACAACAGAGAAAACCCCGGAAATGTACTGGTTGACGACATTAAAAAGATTTATTTCGTAAATGACGACAACACATACGAAACAGACGACGACCTTACCGTATACTACAATGACAAGAAGGTTGACGGCGAGGGTTATGATTACAAAAACTGCTTTACAAAGGCTGTTCTGCGTGACGGCAAAGTAATCCGTATGGACGTATACAGCTTAAAGCACGGCGGTCAGATAATGTATTCGGTTAAGGAACAGCTCCGTTTCAGACGTGCCGAGGAGGAACGCTACTGGGAGGAATTAGACAGCCTTACCTCGCTTGAAATATTCATAGACGGCGAAAAGGCAGACAGTATGTTTGACCTTAAGGGCGATATGGTTTTCGATTACTGGAACAGCGCCGACAAGTCAAAGCTTATGATTGTTGCATCAAGCCGTGTTGCAAGCGGTAAGGTGACAGGTTATAAGAACAATCAGATAATGGTTGACGGCATCGCATACGATTTAAGCGACGACTGCTGCAACTTCGATGTTCAGGCGGACGAATATAAGCAGGGCGCAGATATGGATTATGTTATGGGTCAGAACGTTGCGGCATATATTGCCGACGACAGAACAGTCCGCTTTATCAGAATTGACGCCGAGAATACACGCACAAACGTAATACAGGGTGTTGTAACAAGCGCATACGAGGAAAAAGGAACGGGCGACAAGTACATAAAGATATTCCACATAGGCGACAATCTCGGCGAGGTACAGTACAAGGTTGCCGATAAGCTTAAGGGCGATTCGTTAAGCTTCAGATACGCCGAGGACGTACAAAAGAGCTACGAGGGCGCAGGATTCCTTGAATTTACCCTAAACGGTGCAAACGAAATAAAGAAGATTGACCACGTTAAATATTTCGGATATTCAACAAACTTCACCGATAACAACGTTCCCGCAAGGGGCATTGTGTGCGGTCAGTACTGCGGCGAGGCAAAGTGGTTTGCAATTTTAAACATTGACGGCGAATTCACCGTAAGAAACCTCACATATACGGGTATGCAATATATGCACACCGGCGGCGGAAGTATGAGAGTTGTATCCGACTTTGACACAAGATACAACACAATTCCGAAATACATTATGCTTTTAGGCTGGGAAAATGCCGCAACGGTATTTACAAGTAATTCTATAATACGTGATATACAGTATGTTGATGATGAAAATTCAAAGCTTGTTTTAATTGATAATCAGACATATAATGTAAGCAACGATTTCATAAGAGAAAAGGACTTGCAGGTAAACGACTTTATAGAATATCATGCAACAAGAACAAGCAAGGAAAGTCTGATAATAGATAAAAACAGGCATATGCCGAGCGATTCGAGCCTGTGGGTGACAGACACCTACAGAAGCGGTGCGGGCGCAGGCTTCTACAAAGCGGACGATATTGCTTACATAAACGATTACACCGTTCAGTTTATCATAAACGGCGAGGTTACGAGCGCATACGAATTTAACGACAACGGTATAAACGAGGGAAATATGACCTCGGTTTACCGTCATAACAGAGATTCGTTTGAAAGAGTTCTGATGAACTTCGGCGAGCCTGCAACGTATATAAGAAAGTACAGAGGCGCAAGCATACTGGGACTCAGAAAAGGCGATAACATCTGGTTCCAGTTAAACAGCAGCGGAATAGTTACATCTATGATTTACGAAACAAACGGCAACAATTACGACGACTGATACAGTCCGTGGAAAGGAGACAATGCTGCATAATGAAAAACAGTATTTTAAGAAAATGGTCAGCGGTTACTCTTGCTGCAGTAACCGCAATCGGCGCATCGCAGACTGTTCTTGCGGACGTTATAAAAATCGATGAAACGGAATTTATCGAACATTCAAGACTTTACAGACAGGATTTCACTTTTATCGATTTGAAAAGCGCCGCAAACAGAGGCTTTGCGGACGAGGCTGCGGGCGACGGCAAGGGCGGCTGGTCGGATCAGGGTCCGGCAAACGATATGTCGATATTCAACAATTACGGAAAGCAGACGTTCGGCGGAATAGATTTTAACATAATCGACCCAAAATCAAACGGCGGAAATTCGTGTATTATGCTGCGAGGCAGAGCCGACCCGTCATATCCTACGGACGCAGAGGTTACGGTGGATAATCTTAAGACAAAGGGTTTGTACTTCCTGCACGCCTGCCCGTATTCTCCGGAAGGTCAGCCGGTGGGCAGTTACACCATTGTTTACTCCGACGGTACGGAGGAGGTTATCGAGCTTATCCGTGACTATCAGATTTTTGAATGGTGGAACAATGCGGATATGTGTAGCGATTATGCAGTGTCGGTATGGAACGGTCAGAACGGCTCATCGGTTGTAAACCTTAATATGATGCCGTGGTCAAACCCGTATCCCGATAAGGAAATAACCAAAATAAAAGCACACACGCTCGGCGGTCCTACGGACGCATATCTCGGACTTGTAGCCGTAACGGCTACGAATACCGATCCGTATCTTCCACAGAAGAAAAAGGTTGTACAGGGTAATTTGTATGACGAAACATGGTACCCGTACTATGTTCCTGTAGACCCCTGGGCAATGGAGGGAACACCGCTCGACGCTTCAAATCTTCTCGAAAAGCCGTCGGGACAGCACGGACATGCTACGGCTGTAGGCGATGATTTTGTATTTGAGGACGGCACAACGCTCAAAGTATGGGGCGTAAACGTCGGCGACGAGAGAGCTACTCCCGAATATGAGGACGCACGTGCAACTGCAAAGATGATAGCGTCGCTCGGTTTTAACTGTGTGCGTATTCAGGCAACAAACAATTTCATATATGAACGTGACAGCTCGAAAACGATTTCAAGGCTTTCAACGGACAATATGGATAAATTCTGCTACCTTATAAACGAGTTTAAAAAGAACGGTATATACTACGGCATAGATATGCCGTACAATGACCGCCAGTATATGCAGGACGACGTGAAATATTTTGATACTGCCGTAAACGGTGCGATAAAATATTACGACCCCGACGTTATAGAAATGCTCGACTCAACGGCAAAACAGCTTCTGACATGGGAAAACCCGTATACGGGCATGACGCTTGCGGACGACCCCTCGCTTGTATGGGTTTCGCTGTACAATGAGTCGACAATATACCGTCATGCGTCACTCGGAGGAAACGAATACTATAATGACGAGATACAGAAGTATTTCAATGAGTGGCTTAAAGAAAAATATCCCACACGTGACGCACTGAATTATGCGTGGTATATGCCTGAGTCTACAGATACAAAGGGACTGGAGGCAGATGAGGATCAATTCGAGGGTACGGTAAGGATTTACGGAGCGTCGGAAAGAAAATTCTGCAACGTAAAGCGGTACAATGATATGGTGGCTTTCCTGGGCGATATGGAGCGGAAAACCTACAGAAGCCGTATGGATAAAATAAAGGAATATGCTCCGAAGGTGCTTACAATGGGTACTACGGGCTGTTATGCCGGAGGTTCCGACGTATATGTCGCATATTATTATGACTGCTTAAAAGAGGGCGACGTTACCTCACAGCACTCTTACTGGTATCTGCCCGGCGGAAACGGCGAGGCGGTAGAGGCAGGAACAACTCATAACCTTGTACCGGCATCTGTAATGGCAAACAAGGATAAAACCCTGTATGCAATGGGAACCTTGGTAGGCCGTGCAATGGACGGAAAACCGTATATGCAGACGGAATGGGATTCGAGTCAGGTAAACCCGTACCGAAGCGAGGCAATGCTGATGATGGGTGCGTTTACCTGCACGCAGAACTGGAATCCGTATATGTTCAACTGGTACAAGATGAATTATGACAACAGATATAACCTTAATCTTGAGGATTTTCGTATGATACGAGGTCATGACCTTAACCACAGACCCGATACCATGCAGGTTATGCCGAACGTTGCAAGAATGGTTCTGCGAGGCGATGTAAAAGAAGCCGATAAGGGAATATATCAGGCAAGATGGTTCGGCAGAGATGTATATGATTCGGGAAAACAGGGCATAACAAACGACGCTTTGCCGGCAATGGTGGGCAAGTCGAGAATTACGTTTGACGATGTGTATTTTGACCCCGATTTCTACAGCAATGATGTGCTTAAGCTTTATAAGTACGGAGAAAAAACCGGCAGATACATAATGTGTACCGATGAGGCGGTAGTCGACTACAACAAAGAGATTTACTACCTCAACACAGAAAGAACACAGGCGGCATGCGGTTATCTCGGCGGTGAACACGTTGAGTTTGACGACGTTATATATGACATTGATACAGCTCATACAACCGTATATATGACATCGCTTTCAAACGACAGCCTTGCCGATACCGACAGTATGCTGTTTACGTATTCTTCGGACAGTAAAAACGACGGTATGGAGCTTACCGACGACGCAAAAACGATTGTTGTCGGAGGAACGGGTCCGATTGTTATTCAGCCTGTTCTGGGCAAGATAACGCTTAAGAGCAAGGACACATTCAAGGTATACGCTCTCGACTTTACCGGTCACAGAAAAGCCGAGGTAGATACAGGCAAGGACGAAAACGGATTTACGTACTTCAGAACAAGAGCCGAGGATAAGACTATGAACTATGAAATAGTCCGCACGGCAAAATCGTCCGAGCAGTTTGAAAAGAAAAAGATTTCATATCTGCCCGAGGGTATTTTCGATGATTTGTTTACAGACCTCGGAAAGTATGAACCGTACAAGAAAGAAATAGAGAGAATGAGTATGCTCGATTATGTTGTGCCTGTATTTGACGGCTTGTTCTATCCCGAGCAGGGGTATACAAGAGGCGAGGCGGTTTCCGCACTCGTAAAAGCATTCTCCAAGGTAAGCTCCGATAAAGACCCCGGATTTGCCGATGTTACAAGCGACAGCGAGTATTACAATGATATTTGCACAGCGGCATATCACGGTATGATTTCATCGGACAGCGAAAACTTCCGACCGAATGATTACATCACCCGTGAGGAATTTGCGGCTATGGTATACAGAGGAATACAGACAACAAATATGATGCACCCCGATGAGAGAGGAAAGGCTGTGCCCGACCTTTCAAAAGTTTCGGATTATGCAAAAGAAGCAGTTTCCGAGCTGGTTAAGCACGGATACTGCGACGAGGTAAACTCACTGGATATGAAAGCTCCGCTTACAAGAGCGGACGCTGCGATTGTGCTTTATCGTATCCTTTGGGAATAGGAGGCATTAATGAAGAAAAGAATTGCATTGGTACTTTCGGCAATAATGTTAATTTCGTTTCTTCCTTCTGTAAGTTATGCGGCGGGGAATACTATCTCCTCCGCCGCTGACTTGCTTTCATTCCGTGACAGCGTGAACAGCGGAAATACTTACGAAGGTCAGGTTGTAACTTTAACGTCACAGCTTGACCTTTCGTCAATTGACTGGACGGCTGTCGGAACGGAGGAACACCCCTTTAAGGGAACGTTTAACGGCGGCGGAAATACAATAACGGGGCTTAACGCCTCAGGCAATGGCAAGTATATGGGTCTGTTCGGATATTCCGAGGGAGATATAAAAAACCTCAATATCATAACCTCGCAGGACGGCGTTAAGCAGACCTATACGGAGGAAAATCTTGAAAAAATGCGCACATATGCCGGCATTATTGCCGCATACAGTACGGGAAATATAGAAAACTGCACGGCAGACGGGTATATTTCATCAAGCAATAATTATTCGTTTGCGGTTTCGGGCGGAATATGCGGCAGAAACGGCGGAACAATAGCAAACTGCGAAAATTCCGCACGTGTGACGGTAAATTGCTCGGCAGACGCCGGAGTTTTTTACGCCGACGCATACGCGGGAGGTATATGCGGTATAAATGACGGAATAATAACGGGTTCAAGCTCGGATAACACCGACAAAGGCTCGTCGGGCATTGCCGCAACGTCACGCTTTGCGTCGGCAGCGGCAGGAGGTATCGCGGGCGACAACAGAGGTACAATCTCGCAGGGCACATCGGCAGGCTCGGTCAGAGCAACAACGCTGTTCGGATTATACACGTTTGCATACGGATATTCGGGAGGAATATGCGGCAGTAACACGGGTGCGGTGAATAATTCCTCATCGCAGTGCACTGTATGGGGAAACCATTATGCGCCCGAGGCGAAGCGTGAGGATTACATCTATATCGGCGGTATCTGCGGATACAATAAAAACGAGATTACAAACTGCACATTTTCGGGTAAAGCAGGCGGCGGTCACAACGGAAATTATAAAATGATATTCTCTGTAGGCGGTGTGTGCGGTTACAATTACGGCAAAATATCGTACTGCACCTTTGCGGAGTCGGCACAGATAGCCGATATGAGCGTTGTTTCGGGAGATACGGCGACTTGGTACTCACCTGACTATGCAGGCGGTATCTGCGGTTACAACAGCAACGGCGCAATCGAGCAATGCAGATCATACGGCACGGTTTCGCTTTCGGAAAATCCTCACACCGAAAAGACAACGCCGTTTTATTACGGCGGTATTGCAGGCGTTAATGACGAGGGTTACATAAGCTGTACGGCGTCAAAGGCAAAGGTAATATTAAGCGGTACGGCAAGCGAGTTGTTTTATGCCGGCGGATTTACGGGCAAAAACAGCGGTAACATAGAGAACTGCAGTTATGCTCCATCGGGCAATGCTATTGCCGCATACAACTGCGCCGCCATGACTGCGGAAAACAGCGGTCATATAGAAAACTGCTATGCTAATTTCAGAACGGGATATGCAAACACAAAGGGAATTGCCGTTACAAATACGGGAACGCTCAGAAATGTGTATTATGCTTGCTCCTCTGTTGCGGAAACAATCCCCGGTACGAAAAAGACTCCGGTTCAGCTTACTAAGGATGATTTGTACACGGACTGGCCGATAGGCATATGCTGGACAAAGGGCAGTTATGCCCTCCCGTCGCTTACCGATAACATAAACCGATATGATTTTTCGGGCGGCTCGGGTACGGAGCAGTCGCCGTACATAATAAAGACGGCACAGGATTTGTATAATATGCGCTTTGATAAATCGGCGTCATACAAAATCGAGAGTGACATAACCTATGACGGTTTATGGAGCGCAATAGGAAACGAATGTGACCCGTTTACTGGAACAATAAACGGAAATTATCACACGATAGCCATCAACGGCGGACTTATCGGCTGCGGCAGCGGCTGTGTAATAAAAAATTTGAACGTAACAGCGGATATTGATGCTATCGGTAACGAGATGATACTTTATACGGGCGCTGTGATTGAAAAAGGCGACGGTATAACCGCAGAAAATTGCTCCTACAGCGGTAATATAAGCGTGAGCGGTAACGGCATATATGTCGGCGGAATTGTCGGATATGCGTCGGGAACGCTTATCGGCTGCCGAAGCTTTGGCACGATAGTGCAGTCGGGCGACGCCGAGCGTGTTTCCGCGGGCGGTCTTGCCGGACGGTTTGAGGGTAATATCAGCGAATGCGACTCGGCTATGAATATTTCCGCAAACGGTGCGTCGGGCATATATTCGTCGGAGGTCGGCGGATTGTGCGGTGTGCTTGTCGGTGATATTCTTGACAGCTGTCACAGCGGTACGATAAATCATTTGTCGGTATCGCCCTCGGCATACACGGGCGGACTTGCCGGCACGGCTGACGGAAATATAACAAGAAGCTATTCCGACACCGCAATAACGGCGGACGAGAACATAGGCGGAATAAGCGGAAAGCTTTACGGCGGTGAATGCAGTGAAGCATACTTTAACGAGGAAAACCCCGACAACGGAATAGGTATTCCGACCTCTGCGGAAAGCTTTACCGCGGGCGGACTGCTCAGTTCGCTAAGGCATGACGGCGGATACATATGGACCGCCGGCAAGGAAAGCGGAAAACCCATTCCCCTGCATATAACGCCTTTGCGGATTATGAACAACGGGTTTATGAAATGCGGATTTGAAAGCAATTCAGCATCGGCTGAAATCTACTTTACAACCGACGGCTCAAATCCGATAGGCAGCGGTACAAAGTACACAGAGCCGTTCTTCTGTTCAAATATTGATAATGTTCAATATTATGCAAAAGACGGCGGAGCTGACACGCAAATCTTCAATTATTCACAGGCTGCGGTATCAAAATATCCGCTCTGCTTTACGGAACTTCCCGAAAATCAGAATGGGGAAAAGCTTACAAAAGAGAACATTAATTCCGCAACTTCGGTAAAAGTGAAATTTGTTTCAAGCATAGCGGAAAATGCAGTTATGTATCTGGCATTTTATGATGAAAGCGGTGCGCTTAAATACGCAAAATGCCAAAGCACGGCGCTTGCAAACGGTGAAAACGAAATCATATTTACAGATGTCAATGTATCGGGTGCGGCGGCAGTGAGAATTTTCGTATGGAACAGCTCGCTTATCCCGTACACGGAAAAAATCGCATTTTGAGAAAGGGGCGTGTATAAATAATGAAAAACAAAATTATATCTCTTATATCGGCTGCGGCAATAATTATATCCTGCGTCCCGACTGCGGTTTTTTCGGCTTCCGAGGAGGTAAATCCCGATACATCGGATTGGTTTGTATACGAATATCCGAAAGCGGACGACATAGAGGGTACAATACTTGACTCCTCCGATGCACTCGACGCCCCTGCCGGCAAGCACGGCTTTTTAAGCGGATATGACGGCGACACGTTTATATTTGAGGACGGCACGGAGGCACATTTCTGGGGTGCGGTTGTGAGCGGCGGAATAGGCTGTTATCCCGAACGTGAAATGGCGATTGAGTCGGCAAAGCGCATTGCGCAGAGCGGTTTTAACGCAGTGCGTTTGGACGGACTTGCTTTGGGCGCAAAGGGAATCGGGGGAAGAACGCTTCGCACCGACAGAATGGACAAGCTGTGCTTTTTCATAAACGAGCTGAAATCGCGGGGAATATATGTAATGCTAAACATTATGGCAGGCATAAGCGTAAATTCGGATATGAGCGATGTGTACGATATAGAAAACCTGAACAGTGAGCTTAAGGTGTACAGCAACTTCAACGTGGATTTACAGCAGGAGGTATTTGACTATATGGACCTCCTATTAAATTACGAAAACAAATATACCGGACTGCGCCTTAAGGACGATCCCGCAATCGCAATGATGTGCATACGAAACGAAGATTCTTTCGGCGCTCTGACAAATCTCGGCTCAAAAAAGTACAGCAAAGAGATTACGGCAAAATACAACGAATGGCTTCGCCAAAAGTACGGTACTACGGAAAATCTTGAGGAGGCATGGAGAAACGACGGTGACGAATCAAAGGAAATAAACGGACTTAAAGACGGCGAAAGCCTTGAGGACGGCACGGTTATTTTATACAACACCGATATGGTGCGGCGCAACGGCAGAGTTATTGACGAATATAAATTTAAAAGCGAGATTATGGCTGACTCATACAGAAAAGAGCGCGAGCATATGCGTGAAATCGGCGCAAAATGTATGATAACCTCCTCCACCTCATGGGCAGGAAACGGCATTGAAACAATAAGCTTTCATGTAAACCGTGACTCCGATTACACCGATACGCATATCTATACGGGAAACTGGGCAGGGCATCAGTACACGGACGGAATGACCCGTACCGAGTCTGTCGGCTCCGTTCTGGAGCTGATTAACGGTGAGGTGCGGAGCAATCTTGTGACGGATTCGTCAATACGTATGGTGTTCGGTCACCCGTATGTAATATCCGAATGGAACGACAATCCCCCCAACCGCTACAGGAGCGAAACGCTCCTTATGATGGGCGCATACTCGGCGCTGAACGGAATGAACCCGTTTATATACTGCTGGCGTCCTATGGGAGCGGACGATACAAAGGCAAGCACGGAAACTATCCGTAAAGAGGTTTTCGGTGCGGCAACAACGCCCGAATATATGGCGGCATTCCCGGCAATCGGAAGGATTTTTCAGCGCGGAGACGTCACGGAAACGGATCAGCGGTATTTATACAAGCGTTACCGGGGCGATGAAAAATACAGCAATTACGATCAGTTTATAAACGGCAAGGAATTGTACGGCAGATACTTAGGCTTTATCGGCAAGACGGGTATGGTGTTTGAGGAGCAATACGACGAGAGCGCATACGACAACACCGTGCTTCAGCTTGCGGCGGACGCTTACAACGGCGACAAGAATTTTGTGTCCGCAACGGGCGAATTGTCTATGGATTTCAAAAACAAGATGTTCAGAATGAACACCAAAAAGGCGCAGGCGATAAGCGGATTTACAGCGGGAAAGACAGTCGAGCTCGATGATGTGAAATTCAGCCTTGACAATTATTATGCGACTGCATATCTGAACAGTATTGATGACGCTCCGTTAAACGAGAGCAAAAAAATGCTTCTTACCGTAGTCGGCGATACAAGAAACACCGGTCAGGTTATGTCCGATGACGAAAAAACGCTTATAAGCGGAGGAACTGCTCCCGTACTCGCAGAGCCGATAACGGGAACGGTCACGATAAAAACAGATTCCAGAATACGTGTAAAAGCAATCGATTTAAGCGGTCATGAAAAGAGCGATTACATAGCTCTCACCAAAACGGACGGCGGATATTCGTTTGAGCTTAAATCCGATTACAAGACAATGTATTACCAAATCACACGCACCAAAGCCGGCACGGAAAACGCACACATATCGCTCGGAAACACAAAAGCACACAACGTATTTTCCGATGTAAGTGCATCAGATCCGCAGAAAAAGGAGATAGAACGTGTTGCGCTGTCGGGATATATGAAAGCCGCAAGCGGTACACGATTTGCTCCCGATATGTACGTGTCGAAAAAGGATTTTGTGGACGCCGCTGTGCGTGCAACACGCATAAACGGCAGAGTCTGGTACGATCCCGACGCATCGGTATTTGCCGATCTGGCAAACACCGACCCGGCATACGAAACAATGGACAAGGCACGGTATCTACATGCTGTATCCTACGATATAATAAACGGGAAAACATACATTTATCCCGATAACAACGTTACACGGGGCGAAGCTATGGTATGGCTTGCAAAGCTTTTGGGTGACGGCGAATACCCGTATTTCGGTACACGCAGGGTAAGCGGTAGCTTTTCGCTTTCGCAATACAGCGACGCTTATTCGGCAGGCGAAAATGCGGAGTATTACCGCAAAATCCTCGGCTTGGGATATATGGACGCAAAGGACGGCAAAATAGCCGCCAACGATTTACTTACACGCCGTGAAACGGCGGAAATAATGTACCGGCTGGCATGGAACAGCTAAAAACAAACAACGGCAAAATGAGTTCATTTTGCCGTTGTTTTCGCCTGACGGCAAAAAAAGTATTGACATTTCAATCTTGAGTGAGTATTATATAAGCATAGTTTAGGAGGGGGAGAGAATGTCAAATATATTTTTCTTAAAAGCAGACAAGGCGGACAGGGAGGGTTACAGCCTGTTCCGCAAGAAATTTTACATAGATAAACTGCCGAAAAAAGCGGTTGCGAGAATGCTTCCCGACGGGCATTGCGCACTTTTTATAAACGGAAGTTTTGTGGAGGGGTGTCAGGGCAGACACCCCGGACGTGTGGCGGCATTTGATGTTTTGCGCTTTCTTAAAGAGGGTGAAAATGTAATAGCGTTCAAGCTTGGCGGTGCATATATGCAGGGAACGGAAAAAAGATCATATGAGCTTACGCACACGCACAACACAATGCTTGCGTTTTCGCTTGATATGGGCAGGAAAAAAATCTTATCGGACGATGACGTGCTTTGCGGTATAACCGATGATGAGGATTGGAACAGCGTTGATTTTGATGAGTCGGACTGGACAAATGCAGAAGCTGTTTTGCGTGTGAGCGATGCGGACTATGAAAACTGCTGGCTTGCGGCGCCCGTATGGAAACCGTTTGAGCCTGTCATACTGCGCCCCGAAAAAGTGCTGCCGCTCGGAATATACGATTTCGGGAAAACGGTTGTGGGGTATCTTGAATTTCATTTTACAAACGGCTTCGGAAAAAATATGACGCTGTACTTTGACGGCAGAGAAACAGCGGAGGAACTGGAAAGCGAAAAGAAAGCATATCAGATTTACACCATACGCACCACTATACCCGAAAGCGGAATTGTGCGGATATACCGCCGGCGTGCGTTCAGATTTGTGCGCGTGGTTGAGGAGGAGCTTGTTCCGAAAGAGGTAATGCTCCGTGAATGCAGTATGCCGCTTGAAGTTACGGGAAAATTTGAGTGCTCGGATCCGCTCTTAAATGAAATAGACAAGACTGCGGAATACACTCTGCATATCAATATGCACCGCGAATTTGAAAGCTGTCCGAGGGGAGAAATGCTCGGATTTACGGGAGATGTGCGCATCTGTTCGCTGACTGCGGCGTATTTATACGGCGAAACGGAGCTTGCAAAAGCATTTTTCACCATAAAGCACGGCAACAGCACAGTGCTTACCCCGGGACGTGTATATTCACGCACGGAGGAGCGCGGGTTGTGGGATTATCCTGCGTGGTATTTGATTATGGTACGTGATTATGTGCTGTGGACAGGCGACACCGAAACGGCGGACAAGCTATGGGACAGCGTGGTTATGAATGCCGGTTGGTACGAGGATAAGCTGAACAAGGACGGCTTGCTTTATCAGCCTTTGTTATACTTCGATAACGGATTTCACATAACGGAATATACCTGTTCAAGCAGCCGCATAGGCTACAAGGCTTTCCTTAACGCCGCTATGTGCGAGGGATTTAATGCAGCGGCGGAGCTTGCGGAGTGGCTCGGCAAAGAGGACGAAAAAAAGCATTACGAAACTCTCACGAAAAAAACACGCCGAGCAATATCAAAGAATTTGTGGAACAAAGACGCCGGTGCGTTTTACGATAAAGGCAGAGATTACATACCGCAGGACGGAAATGCGCTTGCCGTACTTTATGATGCGGCAGACAAGGAACAGAAAAAATCAGCTCTTGAATATTTGAAGAATAATATATGGTCAAAGTACGGCTCGGCAATGGCGGATAAGGTTTCGGATTATCCCGACACGGAATTCAGCAATTTCAAAGGCAGTGAGAATATTTCGCCGCTTATGAATACATACGAGGCGGAGGCACGCTTTAAATTCGGCAGTGACAGCGATGCGCTCGAACTGATACGCCGCACATGGGGCAGTATGCTTGATAAGGGCGCAAAAACGTTTTGGGAATATAACTGGAACGATCCGAAAAAGCGCTGGCTTTTAACCTCCCACGGCTGGTCGGCGGGAACGGCGTATCTTATGAGAGCATATGTCGGCGGAATACGCCCCGTAAAGCCCGGGTTTGAGGAGGTCATTTTTAATCCGCACCCTGGAGACCTTGAATGGTTCAACTGCACCGTTCCGTCACCATTGGGCGTGTTTGAAATAACCTACAGCAATAAACGCTTTACGCTCAAATGCCCGAAAGGCGTCAAAAATGTGCAGATAAAAATTCCCGAAGGAACAATATTAGAATAAAAAACGGATTGCCGCTTAATTGCGGCAATCTGTTTTTATATTTCATTTTTAAAAAGAACAAAAGAATTTTTATGATAATCTATAATTCCGTCACGTTTCATTTTTGAAAGCTCGCCCGACATGGCACTGCGCTCAACACCGAGATAATCCGCCAGCTGCTGACGGGAAAAGGGAATAGTAAACCTGTTTGAACCGCTTATTGCCGATTGCTCCGAAAAATACGAGAGCAGTCGGCTTCGTGTGCGCTTTGAGGCGGTGTGTATCATACGCACGGAAAGATTTATATTCTTCTGCGCCGATATGCGCACAAGATTGCGTATGATTTTTGTATGATACGAGCAGGCATTTTGACATACCGAAAACAGCCTGTCCGCATTTATAAAAAGCACCTCGGCGTCCTCGGCACACACAACATCGCACAAAATCTCTCTTTTGGGGATAACGGCATACGCCTCGGCAAAAAGCTGTCCCTTGCTTATATGCGAAAATATCGTGCTTGTGCCGTTGTAATCCGTCACCGTGATATTTACGCTCCCTGTAAGCACAAGCCCCATATCCGACACCGTATCGCCCGTACGGAAAATCGTTTCCGATTTTTTAAACTTTTTTTCATATGCGCCGAGACAGCTAAGCACCGATTTTATTTCATTTTCTTTTATTCCGTTAAATAACGGTGTTTTTGTTAAAAATAAATAATTCATAAATTCCTCAAAACGTTGTTTTAACAACATACTTTTTTGTTTGATGATACTATACTTTAAGAGAAAAGTCAATAGGCAGAAAGGAAAGGATACAATTATGGATAATAAAATGTTTTGTTTTCAGTGTGAGCAGACAGCCGGCTGTGCAGGCTGTACCGGCAAAGCCGGTGTGTGCGGAAAAAGTGCGGAGATTGCGGCGCTTCAGGACGAGCTTACGGGTGCGCTTATAGGGCTTGCCCGTGCAATGGGCAATAAAAAGCCGTCAGCGGACGTGAGCCGTGCAATTACGGAAGGGCTATTCGCAACGCTTACAAACGTTAATTTTGACGGGGAAATGCTTGGCAAAATGATTGCGGACGTGCGCAGTAAAAGGTCGGCGCTTGCTCGAAGATGCGGCAGTTGTGCTTCACCGTGCGATAAAAAGAGCGAGTACGATATGGCGCAGTTATGGAATGCGGACGAGGATATAAGAAGCTTAAAATCGCTTATACTGTTCGGTATAAGAGGTATGGCGGCGTATGCGTATCATGCAATGGTACTCGGTTACAGCAATGATACGGTGAACGGATTTTTCGTAAAGGCGCTTAAGGCAGTAGGCGAGGAGTGGGGTATGGACAAGCTGCTCCCGATAGTAATGGAGGTAGGGAAACACAATCTTGCATGTATGGAAATGCTCGATAAGGCAAACACGGAAACCTACGGCACGCCCTCGCCCGTAACCGTTCCGCTTATGGTGGAAAAAGGTCCGTTTATAGTGATTTCGGGTCATGATTTGCTCGCTTTAAAGCTTTTGCTCGAACAGACAGAGGGCAAAGGTATAAATATCTATACACACGGGGAAATGCTCCCGGCACACGGTTATCCCGAGCTTAAAAAGTATAAACATTTAAAGGGAAACTTCGGTACAGCATGGTACAATCAGCAAAGAGAATTCAACGAGCTTCCGGCGCCTGTCCTGTTTACGACAAACTGCCTTATGCCGCCGAAAAAAAGCTATGCGGACAGAGTGTTTACAACCGAAGTGGTATCATATCCCGAGCTTGTGCATATAGGCGATGACAAGGACTTTACTCCCGTTATTGAAAAGGCACTTGAACTCGGCGGATTTGGCGAGGACAAGCAGTTTACGGGTATGAACGGCGGAACATCCGTAACTACAGGCTTCGGTCACGGAGCAGTTTTAAGCGCAGCCGACAAGGTTGTTGAGGCGGTAAATAACGGCGATATAAGGCATTTCTTCCTTGTGGGCGGATGTGACGGCACACGTTCGGGACGAAATTATTACACGGAGTTTGTTAAGCAAGCACCGAAAGACACTGTTTTTCTTACTCTTGCGTGCGGTAAATACCGCTTTAACGATATGGATTTGGGAATGATAGGCGAGCTGCCGAGACTTATGGATATGGGTCAGTGCAATGACGCATACGGCGCAATAAAGGTTGCCGTTGCGCTTTCACAGGCATTCGGCTGTGAGGTGAACGAGTTGCCGTTGTCAATGGTACTTTCTTGGTACGAGCAGAAAGCGGTATGTATTTTGCTTACGCTTTTGCACCTCGGAATTAAAAATATCAGACTCGGTCCGACTTTACCGGCATTTATATCGCCCAATGTGCTTAATTATCTGGTTAAAAATTTCTCGATTGCGCCCATTTCCACACCTGAGGAGGATTTAAAGGCAATTTTGGGATAAAAAAGAGGGACTGCTGTGAAAACAGCAGTCCTTTGTGTTTTGGGGTAATGATGGCGTTGTCCGATACCGTGTGTTTCGGGTTAATGAGATTGTTACAGCGTTTCAAAGTCTATTACTCCGTCCTTATATATAAGGTCGGGCTCGCCTGCGATAAGCGGTGAGGCGTATTTTATAAATTCATCGGTGACGCTCATTCCGTCTGCACCTATCATTTCGGCAGGGACAAATTTTTCGATATTTGCAATATCCCGTACGTCATTATACGAAACACGCATACTGTACGGATCGTCCGAAATACGTGAAAAACCTGCCATAAAGCCCGTGTTTCCGTCTATTGCGTGCATTGTACCTCTATAGCCTGCCTGGAACGCCTCGTCATAATCGCAGAGCGATATATTCTGTGTGGAACAGCGCTGCATTGTGCTGAACTCAATGTTTCTCGTTTTAATTCCGAGGTTATCCTTTATAAGGCTTTCGATAATCGAGCCGACTCCGCCGAGTGCGGCGTGGCTGAAACCGTCCTTCATAAGCCCTGCGGCGGTTTCGCCGATATATTTGCCGCCGCTGTTTTTTATTCCCTCGGATACGGCGATTATCGTTGAATTTTTTTTGTCCATAACACGGCTTAGTTTTTCAAGGAATTTGTCCTTATCAAAAGCCGCCTCAGGCAAAAGCACTATATCAACGGGGGAGATTTTTTCACAGTTTGCAAGTGCTGCGGCGGCTGTCAGCCAACCGGCGTTTCTTCCCATTATCTCCGTGATTACTATTGATTTCATCTTGTACACGCTTGTGTCGAGCGCAAGCTGGCGCACCGAATTTGCAACGTATTTTGCCGCCGAGCCGTATCCCGGCGTATGATCCGTAAGAGCAAGGTCGTTATCAATGGTTTTTGGTATACCTGCGACCGAAATATCATATTTTTTCCGCGCCGCATATTCTGAAAGCTTCATTACGGTGTCCATTGAATCGTTTCCGCCGATGTATACAAAATATTTGATTTCGTATTTTTTAAACAAGCCGAAAATTTTCTCGTACAGCTCCTCATTATCGCCTATTTCGGGGAGCTTTCTTCGGCACGAGCCGAGAAAAGACGACGGCGTCTGCATCAAAAGCCTTAATGCAAACGGGTTTTTGAACCGCGTCATTTCAACGATTTCCTCTTTGAGAAAACCGTCAATTCCGTTTACCATACCGTATACGGTATCTACCTCGGCAGAGTCAAACGCACGCTTTATAACGCCCGCAAGCGAAGAATTTATTGCGGCGGTAGGTCCGCCAGATTGTCCGACAACTAAGTTTTTCATATAAAAATTAATCCTTTCGGTTTCACATATCACATCTTTGTATTATACCCTTTTTGACGAATAATGTCAAATACTTGCAAGGTATTTATTCGGATTTCATAAATTTATCAACGCCGTTTGCTATTGCTTTGCCTATTTTGTCGGTTTCGCTGCGGAGCACGGCAAGGTCGGACTGATTATCAAAGAAGCCTATTTCCATATATCCGCAGGTAACGGGCGCTTTATTGAACGCTATTAAGTACCCCTCGCCCGATATTTTGCCGTCACCGTGAACGGAAAGGCTTGTCGAAGCGGTTATTTCATCATTTATCATTTTGCCGAGACGGTTTCCGTCGGCGGCATATGACGGAAGTATTCCGCTTTGCGTATAATTTCCCGAAAGCTCGATATATGCACTGCCCCTGCCGCCGCCGGCGTTTGAATGTATGCAGATAAATGCGTCGGCGTCCGGTGCGGCGTTTATGTCCTGATTGGGATAGCAGTAGGCAATCCGCTTTGTAACGGACGGATTTTCGGTGGCTTCGGCTCGTGTAAGACGCACGGTATAGCCCAGTTCCTCAAGATATTTCTTCGCCGCAAGGCAGTTTTTAAGGTTAATATCAGGCTCGGTGCTTCTGTCGCCGTTTGCCATGGGATACCAGCAGTCGCCGTACTTATTGCAGTCCGTACCCTCACAGTCTTTCCATACGGAATTATCTTTCCAATGCCGCCACTCGCCCCACTGACCTTTGGCAGTATTGTATATCCAGCCGTTATTTATTTTGTCGGTTTCGCTCATTTCGGAGGAAGGTCTGCCGTGACCGGGGTCGAGAACTATTATCTTGCTCTGCTTTTTTACCGTCGGCACGGGGGTGCTTTCGGTATTCCCCTCTATTATGTTCGGGTTTTCAATATCCGTTGACATAGTAAAGCGATACGTATTATCGGCATAGCTGAGCGAAGTGTGCGGCAGGCGCTTTAATGACTCGGCAGGAATGATATTGTATCCGCCGGCAGTATAATGCTCCGTTTCACTGCCGTTTATATAAAGCAGATACGGCGTTTTTTCAAGCTCCGTACCGCTTTGAATACGCGAAAATGTCTGCTCACGCTCGGCATTTTCCGAAACTGCGTCATATGCAACGGTCACATTGCCGTCATCGGATTTTATTATAACCGCTCCGAAGTTTTCCAAATCCTCTGCGGAGATAAAAACACGGTTATCATAGCCGTAGGACGGTATTTTGGTATGATTTATGTAAACCGTTGCGTTTGTTTCAGAAAGTGCGCCCAAAGGCTCGGTCTTTTGCGGAATAAGCAGAAGCAGTGTCGATATGATTGCTATAAACAAAGCCGCAGCCGCCGATATGTATATTATGGTTTTTCTGTTCATAAAAATTCTCCGTTTCTCCGCCGTGAAAACAGCGCAAATCAATTATAAACATAATATCACAATCCGACAGAATTTTCAATAATATAGTATAATTATATCGGCACATGAAAGGGAGGTGAATGAAAACGAAATACGGATATGCAAGAGTTTCAACCATAAATCAAAAGGAGGACAGACAGCTTGATGAGTTTATAAGCTTCGGCATAAAAAAGCCGTGCATTTACATAGACAAGCAGAGCGGAAAGGATTTTAAACGTCCGCAATACAAAAAGCTTTATAAAAAGTTAAAAAAGAATGATCTGCTTGTGATAAAAAGTATTGACAGACTGGGGCGCAATTACAGCGAAATACAGCAGGAATGGCGTAAAATCACGCAGACAAAAAAGGCTGACATTACAGTTTTGGATATGCCGCTTCTTAATACTGCAAAATCAAAGGATTTACTCGGCACTTTTATTGCCGATCTTGTTTTACAGCTTTTATCTTTTGTGGCGGAAAACGAGAGGATAAATATTTTGCAGAGGCAAGCCGAGGGGATTGCCGCCGCTAAAAAACGGGGTGTAAAATTCGGCAGACCGAAAAAAGTATTGCCCGATAACTACGCCGAGAATTATAAGCTGTGGAAAGATAAAAAAATATCAGCACAACAAGGCGCTGACAACTGTAATATTTCACTTCGTACATTCTATCGATACGGTAATCGCATTAAGTTCTGACAAAAAAAGTATAGGTTTTTGGTTGATTAAAATAATATTTTATTTCTTGGAAAATTGTAGCACACTTTTTCTGCATTGTCAATATATTTAATAAACTTTCAGCATATTAGACAATAAATTTGATATTTTTGATTTTACCAAAAACCTATACTTTTAAGGGACAAGAAAGGACTTAATGAAGATGAAAAAAATTACTTGTTTAATTTTATCCGCCTTTTTACTTGGTCAAAGCGCATATGCAAAAGATGCGGATAATTATCCTCAGAAATTCTGGGATGTGCAAAAGGATCACTGGGCGTTTGTATATGTTGCCGATCTTGCACAGCGGGGTGCGATTAACGGATATGATGACGGGTCATTTAAACCCGACAAAGCAGTTTCACGTGCGGAGTGGGCAAAGATTATGGTAGACGCAGCCGGAGTAAAGGTTTCCGATAATGCGGTGTATTTCAACGATATGGCAAACCATTGGGCAAATGCATACGTAAATGCCGCAAAAAATTATCTTACGGGATACACGGACGGCACATACAGACCGAGCCAAGCGGCAACACGTGAAGATGTCACTGTTGCTATGGTGCGCTTGAAAGGATATGACTTATCGGAAGTAGACTACTCAAACTTAAGCAAATTTAAAGATAAGGACAGCATTTCAAATTATGCAAAAGGCTATGTTTCGGTTGCAATACAAAATAATCTTATATCAGGTTTTGAGGACAATACTTTCAGGGGACAGGATACATTGACAAGAGCGGAAGCGTCAGCCCTGCTTTACAGAGCTTTTCAGCATGGAAATGCAGATAAGACCGTAACTGCGCCTACAGAGCCGATAAAAAACGATAAAACCGCAGCGGTATCGCCGGAGCCGGTGCAAGCTGACAATACAAAACAGACAGCAGTTAGTGACAAAGCGGAAGAAGACAATAAATCCGAACAGCCGGAGAAAACCGCCGAGCCGGCTGAAGAAGAACAGGAAGAAGTAAAATCGTATAAAGTCGAAACCCTTGCAAAATTAAAAAAACAGTATAAAGCAATTTATTATACTTATTTTTCAGCTCAATTGAATGACAGTATTTATTTTATTGATAACGGCGGTGTGTATGAATTAAATACCGTATCGGGCGAATGCAAGCAACAAATAAAAATAGGTGAAAGTATTTTATATAATGATAATGAATATGAAATTGATTGGATATCGCGGGTGTTTTATGATCAAAGCGCAGACAGAGTGCTTGTTTCATGCGGCATATCCCATTCAGACGACTTCTCGGACGATGACGAAAAGGCAGTTCTGATAGATGCTTCCGATAAAGAAATTGTATCTGATAAAGAGTATGATTGTACTTTATCTGGTGGCGGGGAGTTTGGCGATAATGATACGATTATTTTTGTAAATGATGATGAAATTTGGTTTCAAGAGTATGGTCATTATTACATTGACAAAGGAAATGGTTATCCTATTGAAGATCGTTGGTATGACGGCGAAGATATAGGCAGTATTTTTAACTGTATTGAGAAAAACGGAAAGCTTTATCTTGCATGTAGCGGCGGTGTTTATAAATATGATTTTAATGAGATGGAACAAATCATTGACTGCGGCGGATCTTGCATAGGCTGTAATGAAAAAGGTTTTTACGTTGAGTCTAATAACGACAGCCTTGTACATTTGGATTTTTCGGGTAAAAAAGACGGAGAGATTTTTCTTGACGATATAGAAATAACAGACCGAAAACCTATTCGTCTACAGGCACGAAAAATGTATGTAAATTCAAACGATGAAATAATTTTTTATGATATAGACAATTCTGCATTCAGAAAAATAAGCAAAAACAAGTAATTGTGCAGAAAATTCAAACACAAATGATGAAAAAGTATTTTAAATATTTTAGGCGAGTGGGGCAAAATGAGTGACAATTTAAAAGATATATATAGGGAAAACTGGGAGAAATTTCGAGATGCAGCAAAACAAGAAAAAGAAAATTTAAAAGATTCGATTAATTACACTGTGGAGGATATAAATAACGGTGAATTTTCTGCAGGCGGTTGTCTTAAAAAAGTTTTGATTTGGGGACTTATAATAATTTTGTTTTTTGCAATTGTCAAGTCATGCAGGAAAGATAAAGAAACAAGCGTTGAAAACAACACACAAACGCAGAGTGCTGACAATGTTAAAACTAATAATAATCCGCATAATGAAGAACAATCAAACGATGATTTCTATTTTCTTGCACAGCAAATAAAATATGCAAAACAAAACGGAATAGAATTAAACAATTTTCCTAAAGAAAGAAAGGCATTACTTAAAAATATGAATGCTTTAGGTGAAGATTTCTGCTCTGTTTCAACGGATAATATTTTAGGTGCTGCCCGTTACAAGGCGACCGTCGATGATAGTAAATACAAGTATGCAGGGGCTAAAAAGGATAATTATCCGGACGGAGTCGGTATGTTGCTTAAAAAGTCTGATGTTAATCTTGATTCTGCCGGCGGGACATATGGTGCTTTGGAAATAGATGGAGTATATTACAATTTGGTATATATCGGCAATTTCAGTGAGGGACGTTTTGATGGCTACGGTTTGCGATATAACGAACCTGAAGTTGAAGAATGTTATTTGTTAGATAAGCTTTGCGGAAATAAAGTTTCTGATGATACTATAAAAGAATATTATTGCGGTTGGTTAAACTATATTGATTATGATGGTATGTTTAAAAAGGGAGAATTTGACGGACAGGGGAATTCATATTATGCCTATCTGGAAAAGCATATTTATTCAGCCGGCTCTATTGATAAAATTAAGCTAAATGATCCGCAGTACGATGCAGTTATTGTGAGTGAATTTAAAAATGGCGAAGAAAACGGAAAAAGCAAAATGTATGCTTGCGGTAAATTAATATATGACTGTGAAATGAAGAACGGTCAAAAAGATGGATATGGGTGCAGTTATTACAGCAATGGAAATTTGGAGTATAAAGGTAACTATAAATTGGGAAAGAAACATGGAAAAGGAACTTTGTATAATTCAGATGGTAGTGTAGTATATGATGGCGAATGGAATTATGGTGATTATAAATAATATAATTAAACAGCGTATTGAAAGCATAAAATATTTATATATCAAAATTGATTGAACAAACAATAGCAAAATACCAACACCTATATTGAAGCAACTAATCTAAACTGATTAGTTGCTTTGTTTTTTTCTAAAACACGGATTATACAAGTTTGAAAATTTTTTTAACCGAAATAGCACATTTCATACTTTGGTATGATGACAGCGGAGAAAAAATGTGTTACAATAACTATATATGACTATACCGCAGGGGCGGATTTTTTAAAGGAGCGGTGTTGCCTATGAAAGGGAAAAGTGCCGTAGGTCGCATATCGGCAAATGAAATTTACTGCGAAATAATATCACTTGGGAGGAAAACCACACTATGAAAAAAACAAACAAACTGATTAGCTGTATTTTATCGGTTATAATGCTTGTTTCGATGTTTCCGCAAGCAATATTTGCCGATGAAATGGTTGCTAAAATCGGAGAAGAATATTACGATAATGTATATGATGCATTTTCTGCTGCCGAGGACGGCAACGTGATTGAGCTGCTTAAAAACGTATCAACCGACGGGGCGGAAATATATGTTCCATGCAAGGTCGAAATGAACGGATTTTCGATTACCGTGGAGGACGGCGCAGAGCTTGGGGTATATGCTACGGAAGGCTCCGTGGAATTTGTTGACGGTACAATAAACGGAAAACTGGATATAGACGCCGCTGACGTTGATGTTACAGTAACCGCTCCGATCGATGCGGAATACGCAATAAACGGCAAGGTATACGTCAAAAACGGCAGACTGACCGTAAGCGGAGCAAAAGTCGGCATTATGGGAGAAATATCCGACAGCGGTCAATATCTCGACATATCGGGAACGGAAAAAGCCGTTGACATTTCAAGCGAAATCCCGACAATAGCAAACTATAAAATTACCGGTTCGGCGGACATAAACGGCACAATGTCGGACGCAGTGTTTGAAGAAAATACATATAAGGTAAACGGCGTTGTGGCAAAGCATATCCGTATTGAGGAAACATCAACACCGCCGATAGCGGAGCCTGTTCCGTCTATTACGGAGGACTCACTGGAGGTATATACGGGACAATCCGTGCAATTTCACGTAGAATACAGCGGTGATGAAAAGCTTACTGCTTATGTTCAGAAAGGAGCAACCGACAATTCGATAGAGGTTACGGTGTCGGCGGATCAAAAGATAATTACCGTAACAACGAAAAAGAACGCCAAGGCAGGAGATTATCCGCTTTTTGTTCACGTTGTCGGGAAAGCGAATTTGTCTGATTCGGCAACTCTCGTTGTAAAAGTGTGCGACCATGATTTAGACAGCGCCTACAAATGCAAAAACTGCGGTGTACAGATGACGGTTAAGGTTATCTATGACAAAGATTTGAACAAAACCGAAAAATATTTTGAAACCATAGACGAGGCGATAGAATATATACCCGACTTTGATGAAAAAGATCCGTACGAACAGTACACATTGCAGCTTCTTAAAGACGTCGAGCTTGATCACGACCTTATAATCAAGGACAAAGCTTTTGAGTTTACGACTCATGATGAAAAATATGAGCTTTCATTTACCGACGGCAAGTCTATGAAAATATCGAGAGATATAATATCCGACGGGAACTTTATAACCATTTTCGCCGCCTATAAAATAGGAAGTATTACGCTCGGAAAAGACGCAGATATTACCAATAATACCCCCGTAATCATCGGCACGATGAATTTGGAGGACGAAAACGCAAAACTAAACAACATATTTGAATTCAAAATCAACAATTTATACGTTAAGGTGCCAAATCTTACAATAGGCGATTTTATCGGCGCAAATATGGCATACAGGCATTTTGACGACAGTTTAAAGCTGACCGATTGGGTTGATGACACAAGCGTGACGGAAATACAGAACGTTGCGGTGCAGAAGGCTCCTATCCGTGATTTTACCGCCGAGGTTGACAGCGGCAGCATAGGTGCGGTTTATCCTGCGCAAATCGCCGTGAACGTGAGCGCATATACGGACAGCGGAACGGTTAATTACACAGCAACGGATTTGCCGACAGGCTGTCAGTACACCGCAGACAGCGAAAACAAAAAAATTATTCTGACGGATCTGCCGGCAGGAACGCGCACAATCGGAATTGCTGCGGAATATGAAGGTTTTAAACTGACAAAATACGTGGAGGTTACGGTAAATCAGCGTGATATTGAGAATGACGACAACATAGCGGTTAAAATAAACGGAAACAACGCACCTTGCTCAATTCCGTTCTCACGCGGTTTTCAGACTGTTGATGTAAAAGTATATGATAACAGTACCAATCCGCCCGCTGATATTACAGAATCCTTTAACATTAGCGGTACCCGAAATGTATTTTATGTAGGCGACTACTCGGTTACCGTTACGGCGACAGACGGCAATTACAAAGGCTCAAGAACAGTTTCATATGCTGTAATGGCAATCAACCCGGAAGTAAACAGGGATTACACGGTTGTTGTCCCCGCACTGCCCGTCTATGACGGCACGCCGAAAGGTGTGACGGTAACCGAGATTAACGGTTCGGGAGTCAGTGCAAGCAAGATAAAATATTTAAAGTCTCCGTATATCGAAACGGTATCGGAGGCACCGACAGAAGCCGGTACATACTCTGTTTTCATAACGCTTAAAGGTGGAAACTACAACTCTATTTCGGCTGCAACGAGCTTTACAATATTAAAAGCGGACGCTAAGATTGACTATACAGAGCCTTTTAAGGCGGCATACCTCTACGAGGACGAAAAAAAGATTGCCGGCAAGGTTGTGAACACTGACAGCTCGGCAACAAGCGCAAAAGCGCCGACAGGTCAAATAACCGTAACGGGAACTACAGGTGTTGTTGCACCGACGGAGGTATTCAAGAAAACAATCGATCTTAACCCCGACGGAAGCTTTGAGTTCAGCCTGCCCGACCGTTCCCCGGATACTTCTCCGCTTTCCGCAGGTTTTTACAACTTTTCGGTAGAATATTCGGGTGACAACAACTACAATCAATATTCAGATGATGAACAACACTACATTGGTATCAGCATGACCAGGCTAAAGCTTAATGTTTCAAACACCGAACACAGATATGCGCCCGGCGTTGAAAGAAAAATAACGGTATCGTCAAATTCAAAGTGGCTTACAAGCGACGATTTTACCGTTAAATACTATCTTGTTGACGAAAACTCCGGCAAGCTTGCGTCAACAGTGCCCGTAAGCAAAACAATTGCGGCAGGCAGATATTTATACGTTATTTCGCTTGAGGGCGAAAATGCGAAAAACTACGGAATGGATTTTGTATATGAGGTAAAAGACGGCAACACGGATCTTCCGAATTCCAGATGTACCAACGTAGGCTTTATGGATATTAAAGCGTCAAGCGATGTTTCGCAAAAGCCGATTTCGTTTGCAAAAGGCGTTGTAAACCTTAAAACGGGAGAAACATATACAAATACATTAAAGAACGAAAACAGCTCAACGGTTACTTACGAGTCCTCCGATACGGACGTTGCGGCGGTAAATCAAAACGGTGAAGTTACCGCAAAAAAGAGCGGTACTGCCACAATCACCGCAACAAGCACAATGGAGGGCGCAACTCCCGTTTACGCAAGCTACACCGTAAACGTAAGAAAGGAGCTTACGCAAGCTGATTTTGAAATCACTCCCGAAGTGAAAAAATATGACGGAACAAAAACGGCATCCGTTAAGGCTGTGCTTAAGAACAAGGTTGACGAAAACGACATAGTCAATGCACAGATTACCGCTGAATTTGACAGCGAAAACGCCGGAGCAAGAACCGTAAGCTACGAAATAACGGGCATTTCCGGAAAAGACGCAGACAAATACGTTCTCGCAGACGATGTGAACTTATTAAAGGGAACTGTCGGCGGAACAATAGAAAAAACGGAGATAACGGTTATATGCGCAAAGGTGACAACACGCACCTTTGACGGCACTGCACAGAATGCCGACATATCGGCTATGGCAAACGGCAGAATTTTCGACAGCTCAAACTACACCGTTAAATACAACGGCGCAGACGAGGCAAAAAATCCGGGCGAATACACAATAAGCATTGTGCTTAACGGCGGATTGAACGAAAACTATGTTGTTTTACCGTTTGAAGCAACGCTTAAGATTGTAAAAGCTTCTCAGGACATATTCGCAATCGAAAACGTTCCCGAAAACGTTTATTACGGCGATACCTTCAGAGTAACGGCGGCGGCAGTCGGAAATGTTTCGTACGAAATCACCGAGGGCGGTGACATTGCAAGCATTGACTCAACAAACGGTATTGTTACGATAAACGGTGTGGGCAATGTGACAATCCGTGCTAAAAGCGAGCTTGACGGATACAACACAAGATTTGCAAACAAGACTTTTAAAGCAAAGCAGAGAATTTTAACTCCGTCGGCAAAGGCTGCCTACAGCGACGGTAAAAGAGTGTACGACGGAACAAACGGAGTCGATGTTGCAATTGAGCTTGACAACGTTAAGATCGGAGAAACGGTTACGGCGTCAGCAAGCGGTACAATGATAAACCCCGACGCAGGCAACGGAAAGCTTGTATATGTTTCGGGAATTACATTAAGCGACACGGAGCATTATACTTTAAGCACAAATTCATTGCAGACAACCGTAAGCATTGAGCCGATTGAAATTACAAAATGCGATATTTCGGCATCAGGCAAAAAGTATGACGGCACTGTAAGCGCACAGGCAACCGTAACCGAAATTCCCGAGGTGCTTTCGTGCGACAAGGGTCTTGTGGATATTTCGGGAAATGCAGAATTTGCGGACAAAAATGCAGGCGACGGCAAAACGGTTACATTCACTGCAAGCGCTCTTACGGGTGCGAAAGCCGCAAACTACACGTTAGGAAACGTTACGGCAGCTGCAAGTGCAGACATAAAGCCGTTAAACGTAAACTTTACAATCGGTCAGACTACATTTGTATATGACGGTACAGACAAGGAAGTAAGCGTTACGGCAACTGATGAAAACGGCAGAATATTTGACGGGTTTACCGTTGAATACGCTGCAAAGCCGAACCGTGCGGGAACATACACCGCAACAATAGTTTTGGACGATCCGACAAACTACGTAAAAACTCAAGGCGATATAACCGTAACCGTTAAAGAGGCAACGCAAAATCAGCTTGTAATCACGGCATTGCCCGGAACGGTGGAATACGGCGACACATTCAAGCTTGAGGCAAACGGCGGTGCGGACAACGGAACGGTTACGTGGTCGGCAAGCGGAAATGCAAGCATATCCGAGGACGGCACGGTTACCGTTACGGGAACGGGCAGAATTGAAATCGAAGCGGTTAAAACAAGCGAAAACTACAACGAGGTTTCGGCTAAGGTCATATTTACCGCAATGCCGAAAAACGTTACGTTTGAACTTGACCGTTTAGAACAGATTTACGGCATGGTGACGGAGGTAAGCGTTGCTCCGAGCGATGACCGTATGGTTTCGGACGACTATAAAGTCACATACGACGGCAGCGAGGAAGTACCCGTAAACGCAGGCAAGTACAAGGTTAAGGCGGAAACAACAAATCCGAATTACAAAGGTTCTGCAAGCGGTACGCTTATAATAGAAAAAGCTCCGGCAAGCGGAAAAATTGTGCTTAACAAGCGCAGTTACACCTACGGCGACACGGTTTCGGCAACGGCAGAGAATATACCGGACGGCGCAACCGCAAAGATTACATACGCCGGCACGGGAATTTATATTCCGCAGGAAAATGCGCCGAAAAACGCAGGTAATTACACCGCAATTGCAACAATTACGGGCGAGAATTACGAAACACTGACGGTTACAAAGAATTTCACGATTGAAAAGAAAACGCTTACCGTTAAAGCGGCAGACGCAAGCCGTGCATACGGCGAGGCAAACCCCGTATTCGAGCTTATATATGACGGCTTTGAATACGGCGAGGACAAAAACGTTCTGTTATACGAGCCGACGGCAACAGCAGACGCAAATGCGTCAAGCCCAGTGAATACTTACAGCATCAAGGTTTCGGGCGGAAGTGCCGAAAACTACAAATTCGAGTATCAAAACACCGGCGTGCTTACAGTCACGGGCGCATCGGGCGGAAATCTTTACATAACAGGCTCGCCGAGCAGTGTATATGTAAACGATACCTTTGCATTAAGTGCATTTTACGGAAACACCAAGGTCAATGCCGTATGGGAAAGCTCAAACAGCGAGGTTGCGGAGGTGGACGGAAACGGTACGGTTACGGCAAAGAAAGCCGGAACGGTCACAATCACCGCAACTGCCGACGGTAATTACGGCAACGCAAGCGCAACGTTTAACCTTACGGTAAAACAGGCAGGCATAACGCTTGTTCCGTCGGGACTTGTGAAAACCTACAACGGACAGCGCCAGGAGATTTCGTTTGAGCCTATAGACGGATTTGAACCGATACTTTCGGGCGAGGGTCAGAATGTTTATGTTAAATACACGCTCATAACCGACCCGACCGTTACAGAGCCTGTAAAGGCAGGAACGTACAGCGTGACTTACACCGTTTCGAGCGGAAGCTTTACGGGCGGCGGTACGGCAACAATGTACATCAACAAAGCAAATGTAAAGGTTAAGCCGTCGGACGCTCAAAAAGAATACGGTGATGGCGCTCCTGCTTACAAGCCGGAACTTGTAAATGCTTCTGACGCATCATTTGCGGATATAGACGAGATAAACGCTCTTGCAAGGTTTGAATGTGACGGCTCGGCAAACAGTGCCGAGGTTACGGAAAACGGCTATGAAATCAGCGCAGTGCTTGACAGGAACGAAACGGAAAATCTGATTGTTTCGATTGAGGGAACGGGCAAGCTTACAGTTACAAAAGCACCGCTTACGGTTACAGTCAAGGACGTTACACGTGAATACGGTGCGGAAAATCCGCCGCCCGAGGTTGAATACACAGGCTTTAAGAACAACGAAACAAAAGATGTTCTCGGCGGTGAGTTACAGTTTGCATATGCCGATGACATTAACAGTGAAACGGCGGTCGGACCGTATGCGGAAAGAATTTTTGCAAGCGGCCTTACCTCAAACAATTATGACATACACTATGAAAAGGGAAATGTCAATATCACAAAGATCGGCGTTACCGCAAGCGCGGGAACCGCAAGAAGCACATACCTCACAATAAAGCTTGACAAGGCTGTTGAGGGGCTTACTGCGGCAAACTTCGTTATAGAAAAAGGCACAGAAACAATAGTGCCGTCAAGCGTTACGGCTTCTGCCGACAACAAAACCTACACGATAAACGGAGTGTTTGCGGTAGGTGCGGAATACACGGTTAAAACGCAGATTACAAACGGAACGCACGAAATTACAAACGGCGCGGTACTCACGATTAAACCCGCAAGCTCCGGCGGCGGAGGAGGCGGAGGCGGTTCCGCTCCGTCATCATACACCGTGAAGTTTGAAACGAACGGCGGAAGCGAAACAGCAAGCGCAAAGGTCACAAAGAACGAAACCGTAACAGAGCCGACAGCTCCCGTAAAGGACGGCTATAAGTTCGGCGGCTGGTTCACAGACAAAGGGCTTACAAAGGCTTACGATTTCTCGGAAAAAGTTGTAAAGAGCTTTACGCTTTATGCAAAGTGGGAGAAGCTTGATACTCCCGTTGAACCCGAATGGGTAAATCCGTTTGCCGACGTCACAAAAGACAAGTGGTATTACGAAAACGTAAGATATGCGGTTGAAAACGGATTATTCGGCGGAACGTCCGACACAACTTTTGAGCCTGACTCGGACATAACAAGAGGAATGTTTATAACGGTACTCTACCGTGCGGAGGGCGAGCCGTCCGTTGATGCGAGCGAAACGTTTACGGACATTGACAAGAACGCATATTACGGCAAAGCCGTTATCTGGGGAAAGCAAAACGGTATTATACAAGGCGTATCCGACACCGAATTTGCGCCCGACCGAAACATCACAAGAGAGCAAATGGCGGCTATGATGTTCAGATATGCATCATACAAGGGCGCTGCTCCTACAGGCGCATGGGCAATCCGTTTGGATTATGCAGACCTTGACAGCATTTCGGAATATGCGGCAGAGTCGGTTATGTACTGCAAGCTCAAAGGCATTATGCAAGGTAAGGACAATAATAATTTTGCTCCGCAGGATAATGCAACAAGAGCGGAAACAGCGGCAATTCTTCAAAGATTTATTGAGGGAAACAAGTAAAAAGACCAAAATTAAGTTGAGCCTGTCGACAAAATATTGTCGACAGGCGAAAAAAGTGATATATCACTTTTTTCAAAACTACTGTATGAAAAAATCAGAAGTTCCGTTGATTGGATTTTGAAGTGTCAAAATCTGAAACTTCTGATTTTAAGCCATTTCTGACGCACCTGTCGTCAGAAATGATTTAAACTTGAGGTTAGCACCTCAAACTCCCAATAATAAAGCAGACAAACCTCAAACGGTTTGTCTGAAATCTGAAATTAAGGACATACCGAGTGGTATGTCCTTAATTTATTGTTCATTAAAATCGCAATCGGGGGTATAATAGAGTTAAAATCTTGAAAGGAATTGACGGCAATGAAAATCATCACTGAAAAACTTATCGACAGCTTCAGGCTCTATTTATATGAAGAAGAACGAAGTGAAAACACGATAGAAAAATATTTACGGGACGTCAGACGTTTTGCAAAGTGCGTCGGCAGAGCGGATTTGCACAAAGCCGACGTACTTGATTACAAACGCAGACTTTGCGAAAGCTATTCGCCGAGAAGTGTAAATTCGGTTATTTCATCAATAAATGCGTTTTTTACATTTATGGGGTGGTACGATTTGAAAGTGAAAACACTAAAAATTCAAAGGCGTATATTTGCGGATAAATCAAAGGAACTGACCAAAGCCGAATACGAACGTCTTTTGATTGCGGCACAAAACAGAAAAAATGAACGGTTATATTATTTAATGCAGACAATAGCAAGCACGGGCTTAAGAGTATCCGAAATAAAATATGTTACTTGCGAAGCTGTCAGGCAAGGACAGGCGGTTATAAATTGCAAAGGAAAGATAAGACAAATATTTTTACCGAAAAAATTATGTCAAATGTTAAAAGGATATATTAAATCTCGAAATATAAAAAGTGGCTCGGTATTTATTACAAGGAGTGGCAAACCTCTTGACCGCTGTGCAATATGGAAAATGCTAAAAGATTTATGCGAAAGTGCCGGTGTATCAAAAGACAAGGTATTCCCTCACAATTTCAGACACTTGTTTGCAAGGACATTTTATTCTTTGCAAAAAGATATAGTGCGCCTTGCCGATATACTCGGTCACTCATCTGTGGAAACTACACGGCTTTATACAATGGAAAGCGGAACAGAACATATAAAGCAACTGCAAAAACTCGGTTTATTGCGATGTTAGACAGAATTACAATAAAAAACAACATAATGTAAATTATGTTGCTATATCCTGTAGAATAATCTCACATTTTACAAAATCTGATGCTATATCAGGCTGTATTTATGAGTTTTTCACATCACAAAAAGACCGATGCTGTATTAATTTTCACATCAGTCTGCTTTAACTCGCCTTGTTTTGTTGCATAATGACGAAAAAAATTTAAAACATTGACATAATATTACTTTTATGTTATACTAAATAAAAATAGTTTTATATGTATACATTGAGTTTGCAACATAATTTACATTATGTGGCTATATGTTTTATTTATTAAAGGTAATTAGCCGATTTTGTCGGGTAATTATATATTAACAAGGGGGTATCCTTGCGAATATGTGCGTACAGCACATAGAAAATATTTAAGAAAGAGGGATTTTAATGAAGGGTAAAAAACTTTTGGCAGGCATTATGTCTGCCGCAATGGTACTCGGTACTATGGCACTTCCGGTTTTTGCCGACGGTGAAACCACAGCCGGTACTTTTAGTGAATTAAAAACAGTCATAGCAAATGCAACAGCCGGAGATACAATCAAACTCACTGCGGATATTTCAAAAGAAGCATATGACAGAGATTTGGAGTTCGAACCGAAAGTTGCTCTTACATTTGATTTGGACGGACATACTTTATCTTTAAACGGTGACAATCTGTTCAGCTCTGATGTAACCTTTAAAAACGGAACCATAGAGGTTGGACCTCAAACAAGCACCGGCTTTATTTGGATGTGGGATTCGGCTAAACTTGTATTAGATGAAATAACATTGAACGCAGACGGTGTAACCGGATATTCCATTATCGATCTCAATGGAAATTCCGATGCTGAAATAAAAAACTCGGCAATGAATATCACCAACAAAAATAAGTCTGACAGTTCAACGTGTTCCAACATTATAACTGACGGTAAAAATGTAAGTATTGAAAATACTGAAATAACTGCATCTAATGTTCACAGAGGATTTGTTTCAATATCCAACCTTATTATAGATGATAAATCATCTGTTAGCATGAATGACAACACTAATGCAGCGTTTAAAAATTGTGGCGGAGTTATTGATGGAAAAATAACAGTATCAAATTGCACCAGCGCCATTGAAAACAAATATGGCAAGGAGCTTACTATTGCGAAAAATGCCGTTGTAGATGTAAAAAGCTGCACTAAGGGAAGTATTGTTACCGGAGCTGACGCTGTTATCATAGTTGCTTCAAATAATGTTACAACTGATGATGATATAAGCTCTGTTACTAAAAAAGCAGTTGCATCAATAGGCGATAAGTATTTCACAACACTTCAGGCTGCAATCAAAGCTACAAAGGATATGCCGGAAAATGACATTACAATCGACTGTGTAGCAGGAGCCGATTTGGGTAATTTAGTACACGCAGGAGTCACCAAAAATCTTACAATAAACGGTAACGGTGCATATATATCTTCCGGTGACGGCGATTTGAGTTTCGACATGAATACGCACGATGCAACTAACAATGGTGATTGTACGCTTACTCAAAATATAAAAGTTGTTGTAAATAATGTTAAAGGCATTGGCGCATGGGGTTGGAGAAATTCGGATTTTACAATCGACCTTGAATTTAATAACTGCGAAGATATGTTTGAAGTATATATCGGCGGTGAAAAAGGAACAAACAATTATAAAATAAATAATTGTTCTTTTGACGGCACAACGAAAGCAAGCAGAACGACTGTTTTCACAAACACAAAAGGTACAATCGAAATAGAAAACACAAAATTCGACAATATTATTGAGCCGATTAAGGTCAATAATAAATTAACAGATGAATTAAATGTAGCCGTAAAAGACAGCACATTTACAAATTGTTCTGTAACAGACGGCACTTATGAAAAATGGGAATCAGAGCGTGCACCGATTGGTATTATATCGTCGGGTAAGGGAGCAACTGTTAATCTTACTGTTGACGGATGCGAATTTGTTTATAACAATTCCAATACTCCGGCTAATGGTCAGGTTCGTGTAGGCACAGGTGAAACGGGAAAGACATCGAATCTTGCGACGGCTACAATAAAGAATAATAATGCCGATGTCATAGTTGATGTTCTGTACCCTAACGGCACAGCTGCGGTTAAAAAGAAGATTCCGGCAAATGAAACAGCAATTATATCAAATGTAGTTACTGCTTGGGATACGCTTACGGACTCCGGCTTCTACGAGGCTGACGGCAAAAAGTACGGCGTAATGAGATTTTCTTTCAGAGTAAATCCGTCATTAACCGATATTACCGAGGCGGGAATTAAGTTCAGCAAGGCTGAAAATCCCACCGCAGAAGTGTCGGGAACGGTTGTATCGAAAGAGGGCGCAATAAACGTATTCTACGGTGATGTAACAGGCATCAGCGACGGCGACGCAAACAACTGCTATGCCATTGCTTACATAAAAACAGCCGCCGGCAAGGTATGGTCGGAGGTTGTGAAATGCTCTGTAAACTGGAACAAGAGATTTACGGGATATACTCCGGGAGGTGCTGAATAATGAAAAAACAATACAATGCTCCTAAAATGGAAACAATGAAGTTTGATGCGGACGACATCATAAAAACAAGCGGTGATATAATCGACGCTATATCGCCCGAAACTTTTACTGACGCTGTAAAAGTCGGCGAGAGCGCAATAGACAGAGTTGAATAAATTCTGTTGACAGTGGTGGAATTTTATGAAAAAACCGATATTTACTTTTATACTGTGTGCGGTGATGCTTTTTGCCTCTGCCGCATATGCGGACGAAACACCGGTGACCGTTACGGTGCAAGGTGAAAAACTTGAAACCCCCGTCGCACCTCAAATAGTAAACGACAGAACCATGCTCCCCATGCGCTCCATATTTGAGAAACTCGGCGCAGACGTTACATGGGCGGCAGACGATCAGATGATTTTTGCTGTGAAAGATGATACTTTTATCACTCTTAAAATAGGCTTTAACGCAATGTCGGTTCAGACCGCAGGCAAGGAGGGAAATACGTCCGTTTTTCTGGAAACGGCTCCGTACCTACAGGACGACTATACTTTTGTTCCCGTTCGTGCCGTTGCGGAAGCTTTCAACGCAAAGGTTGACTGGATAAGCGAAACAAAAACTGTCGTTATTACTACAGACTGATGGGGAAAATAAAGTGAACATAAGACAACTTTGCCCGAGATGCAAAACAGGAAAAGACTCCATAGAACTTGACAGCAAATCATTGGAATGTCCGTATATGTACTGTCACAGAGGCAATCGCTGTACAATGTTTAAGCCGCTTCGCACCCGGGGGTTATACGGATTGTTTGAAAAACTGGCGGCGCAATTGAAAAAGAAGGATACGCATTAATGCGTATCCTTCTTTGCTTAATACCAAATAACAGCGGTTTCTTTCGGTATTGTTTTCCCTGACGTATATATTTCTTCAAGCTTTTGACGGACGTGAGCCACATACATCTTTTTTCCGTATTCATAAGCCGAAAATTCAACTTTTTTTACTTCAAGAGACTCGGTATCAACTACAACATGACCGATTTTTTCGCTGTGTTCGGGCGTATAATCGCAAGAGATTTCATTATTCTGTACCGATATATTAAATAAATGTACCATACTGACTCCTTTTGAAACTTTGCTCGGCATTACTGATAACAGTATATCACAGAAAAATGACATTATCAAGAAAAATATAGAAGCTGTCGATTAATTTACTGTTATATATTGAAAATGTGTAACTTGTATGGTATAATTAAACAAAAAAGGCGGTGAATTATATGCATACTTATTTCAGTCTGATCATCGGAGCTTTTGCGCTGTTAACAGGAACGGCTTTCTTATTTTTTATGGTATTTTCAAAAAATAATTCGAAACGGGTGCACATTATTGTGTCGGTTTTATTTGCGATGACGGCAATGGTTTCATGGCTTTTGAACTTCGGCTGGATAAGGTTTATAATGACGCTTTTATTTATACCGGTAATTCACAGCATAGCGTTTATAATTATAAATAACCGTTCGGCATCTTATATGGACTGTTCCGCTAAGTTAAAAAGATATGTCACGTTATCATATATTACATATCTGTCGGGATATTTACTGTTCCCCGACGGCGGTGATGTCGGTCAAATGTATTTATTTTTCGGTTTAATACGCAGTAACACAATCGCAGAGTTATGTTATTTCCCCACGGTTCTCTTATTTACAGCTAATATTGCTCTTTTGGTTCTGCAGAGCAAAGAAAGAAAAAAGATATTGCAAATAAGTATTGACAAGTGAGTATTAACAAGGGTAAAATTAATATATCGGAAAAGAAAGGAACGGATATACAAATGTTAGAAAACAAAACGGTTGTTCTCGGCGTGACGGGGAGCATAGCCGCATACAAGATACCCAATCTTGCAAGGCTTCTTTTAAAGCTCGGTGCGGACGTACAGGTTCTGGCAACCCCGAACTCCGCAAACTTTATAAATCCTTACACTTTTGAAACGCTTACAAAAAACAAGTGCCTTGTCGATACATTTGACAGGAATTTTCAATACAGCGTGGAACACGTTGCTCTCGCAAAAAAGGCGGACATTGTGATGATTGCTCCGGCAAGTGCGAACGTTATCGGGAAAATCGCAAACGGGATTGCGGACGATATGCTCACAACCACCGTTATGGCTTGCCCGTGCAAAAAGATAATCGCTCCTGCAATGAATCACAATATGTTTCACAATCCCATTGTACAGAGTAACATAGAAAAGCTTAAAAATTACGGCTATATAATTGCCGAACCCGAAACGGGTATGCTCGCAAACGGCGACAGCGGTGACGGCAGAATGCCCGAGCCGGAGGAGCTTTTGGAATACATTTTAAAAGAAATTGCATACGAGAAAGATCTTTCGGGAAAGAAAGTGCTTGTGACGGCAGGCGCAACCTGTGAGGCTATCGACCCTGTACGATATATAACAAACCACTCCACGGGCAAAATGGGATATGCCATAGCACGTGCCGCAATGAGGCGAGGTGCAAAGGTCACTCTTATAAGCGGACAAACAAACCTTAAGAGAGTGCCGTTTATAAACACGGTTGATGTTTTAAGCGCAAGCGATATGTACGACGCCGTTTTAAGCTGTGCTGACGATTTCGACATAATTATAAAGGCGGCGGCGGTTGCGGACTACAGACCGAAAGATGCTTCGGCGGAAAAGATAAAGAAATCGGACGGCGGGGCGGTTATCGAACTGGAACGCACGGCTGACATATTAAAAACTCTCGGCGAAAGAAAAAAAGAAAATCAATTTTTATGCGGATTTTCAATGGAAACAGAAAACGTAAAGGAAAACTCTCTAAAAAAACTCAAATCAAAAAATGCCGATATGATTGCCGCAAACTGCCTTAAAACAGAGGGCGCAGGCTTCGGCACGGACACAAACGTGCTTACGCTGTTTACGAAAAAAGGCGAAAAGGAGCTTCCGAAAATGTCAAAGGACGAGGCGGCGCACAAAATACTCGATGAAATTTTAAGTTTACAGGGGGAAAGATAAGTTATGAAAAAAATTATATCTGCGGCGGTAAGCTGTGCTTTGATTATGACGTCCTTTGCGGCGGCAAAGGCGGAAACTCCGATAAGAGTGATTGCGGACGGCAAATACGTAAATTTTGACGTTGCGCCGACAATCAAAAACGACAGAACTCTCGTTCCCGTTCGTGCAGTGTTTGACGCTCTCGGCGCACAGGTGGACTGGGACGGAGAAACGCAGACAGTTATCGCAAACAAGGGCGATACAAGCATCTCAATGCGTTTAAATGAGAACGTACTCATAAAGAACGGCGAGGGGATACTGCTCGACACCTCATCGGTACTCGTAAACGACAGAGTGCTTGTTCCCGTTCGTGCAGTGAGCGAGGCGTTCGGCTGTAATGTTTTATGGAACAAGTATGACAGCACCGTTGTCATTGTGAGCGACCCGTCAAAGGTGGTTGCGGCACAAATAGGGTCCGAGCCTGTTTATCTTGACGAGTTTAACGCACATATGATGTTCTCAACGGTAAGCACATCAAACAGCATACCCGGATCCGATTTTGAGAAGATTACGGACAGCATATGGGACAGCGAGCAGAACGGCGTTGTTTACCACGATCTTGTGGCAAAAAATATTTTGGAACAGATTGCAATGTGCCGTGCGGCTGTAAGCAAATCGGAAAATCAGCTTTCAGATGATGAGATTGAGTCGATTTACGGGGAATTTGCATCTCTTGCGGGCGGATATGACGTTGCGGCAGAGGCGCTCAAGGCAAACAACACCTCGGAAAAAGCCTTTAAGCAATGCATAAAAGGAATAAAAACATACATGGATATGTATGAGACGGCTTGGAAAAACTCCGGCGAAAGCATTACCGATGACGAAATTAAAAAATACGCAGACGAAAACGCAATGTGCGCAAAGCACATCTTATTCAGGGTATCCGATGAGAGCGAGGACGCACAAAAGAAAGCAAACGCAGAGGAAACATTAAAGAAAATCAAAGGCGGAGCGGACTTTGACGAGCTTATGACAGCGCTTTCGGAGGACCCCGGCACAAAAACAAATCCCGACGGATATACGTTTTTCCCGGGGGACATGGTAAAGGAATTTGAAGATGCGGTAAAATCGCTTAAAATCGGCGAGGTGAGCGAGGTTGTGAAATCATCTTACGGATACCACATTATAAAGCGTGAAAAGCCGGACATGAGTAAAATCGACACGGAGAATGTACGTTCTTCATTGACAGAGAGCAAAATAAGCGAAATAATGCCCGTTTCGGAGACTGTTACATCTGTGGAGGAAGATGTTTTATCAAACATACTGCCGATTAAATTTTAAGAGAGAGGAAAGGCAATGGTTTTCAACGTTGCCTTTTTTTGATTTATTCTTTAATTATTTTTATTTTTGTGAGAAATTCTTGACTTTTGACCGTTTATGTTGTATGATATATCTTGTAGAGGTAGAGTTATGAAACTTATTGTAAGCGATTTGGACGGCACACTCCTCCGAAAAGGGGAAAAGCGTCTTAACAAAAATATAACAAATATAATAGAAAAGATTGCGGAAAAAAACGTATTCGCAGTTGCTTCGGGCAGGGCGTACACGGAACTGAGAAAACTTTTCGAGGGTATGGAGGACAGAATATATTTTATTCCGTCCGACGGTGCACTCGCAGTATACAAAGGAAAAACACTGTGTGAATGTCCGATTGACAAGCGCTTTTTGCCCGAGTGCGAATACACCGCACACGGAAAATACATCGTATATGTGAAAAGCAAAAAGCAGATGCTGATACGGAAAATACGTGAGCAGTACGGCAATCACGTTATACAGATAAAATCGGCGGACGAAATAACGGAGAATATTTACAAGATAACCGATTTTACAAAAACGGCGGAAATTCCGCTTCGCAAAGTATACGAGGACGCCGATATGCGTGAATACGCCGCAGAGTGCGCAAACAAGGGTACGGCAGTGAAAAAGCTTGCCGAATTGCTCGGGGTTATGCCCGCTGACTGCTATGTATTCGGCGACAACACAAACGATATTGAAATGTTTGCATACACAAAAAACAGCTACGCAATGATGACGGCAAAGCCTGCCGTGAAAAAATGTGCGGAGCATATTGCGGAAAGCTTTGAAACAGAAGCCGAAAAACTGATTTGAAAGGATGTACAAAATGAACGGTTTAGCGGAAATTAAAAAAAGTCCGAGAATTGACAGACTTATCAAAAACTTGTTTGAAAAAATGCCCGAAATAGAGGCGGACAGAGCAGTACTGCTTACCGAGTCGTACAAGCAGACGGAAAATCTTCCGATTATCGAGCGCCGTGCGAAAGCATTTCGGCACATAGCGGAAAATATCCCGATAACAATACGTGACGAGGAACTCATAGTCGGCAGTGCAACAAAAGCTCCGAGAGGGTGTCAGGTATTTCCCGAGTTTTCGTTCGAGTGGCTGGAGGACGAATTCGATACGGTTGCAACAAGAAAAGCAGATCCGTTTTACATATCCGAGGAAACAAAGAAAACCCTCAAAGAAACTTATAAATACTGGAAAAACAAGACTACAAGCGACCTTGCGTATTCGTATATGTCAAAGGAAACACGCACGGCAATGGAGCATAACATTTTCACACCCGGAAATTATTTTTACAACGGCGTGGGTCACGTGACGGTAAATTACGGCGAGGTGCTTGAAGGTGGTCTTAAAGGAATAATCGAAAAGGCGGAAAAGGCAAAAGCAAAATGCAATGCCGGCGATGCGGACTATGCAAAGCGTATGTCGTTTTTAAACGCCGTTACCGAAAGCCTGGAGGGCGCAATAACATATTCAAAGCGATATGCGGCGCTCGCACGGGAAATGGCACAGGCAGAGGGAAATCCCGAAAGAAAAGCGGAACTTTTGAAAATATCCGAGGTGTGCGATACTGCTCTCGAAAACGGAGCAAATTCGTTCTATGAGGCATGCCAGGCGTTCTGGTTTATACAAATGCTCTTACAGGTGGAGTCGAGCGGTCATTCGATTTCGCCGGGACGTTTTGATATGTATATGTATCCTTATTTCAAAAAGGATTATGACAGTAAAAAAATAACGCTCGAACAGGCGCAGGAACTTATGGACTGCATATGGGTAAAATTAAACGACCTCAACAAGGTGCGTGACTGCGTGTCGGCAGAAGGATTTGCCGGATACAGTCTGTTCCAAAATCTTATCGCAGGCGGTCAGACCAAGGACGGACTCGATTCGACAAACGAGCTTTCATACATGAGCATTTACGCAACCATGCACGTTGCTCTGCCGCAGCCGTCATTCTCGGTGCGTGTATGGAACGGCTCGCCCCATTCATTCCTGTTGGCGGCGGCAAAGCTTACAAGAATGGGCTTGGGATTACCGGCATATTATAACGATGAAGTGATAATTCCCTCGCTTTTGAACCGTGGTCTTACCATGGAGGACGCAAGGGATTACAACATAATAGGCTGTGTCGAACCGCAGAAATCCGGCAAGACGGAGGGTTGGCATGACGCCGCTTTCTTCAATATGTGCCGTGTTATGGAACTTGTTTTCCACAACGGTACGGACAAGGGTGAGCTTGTCGGAATAAAAACCGGTGAGGTAAGCTCATTCAAAACATATGACGAATTTTTTGAGGCATACAAAAAGCAGATGGAATACGAAATACAGCTTTTGGTTAATGCCGACAATGCAATCGATAACGCTCACGCAGAGCGGTGTCCTCTGCCGTTCTTATCATCAATGATAGAGGATTGCATAGGCAGAGGAAAATCCGTTCAGGAGGGCGGCGCAATATACAATTTCACGGGTCCGCAGGGATTTGGAATAGCCAATATGGCGGATGCCTGCTATGCGGTGAAAAAACTTGTATTTGAGGACAAAAAGCTTACTCTTGAAGAATACAAAGAGGCAATGGACAACAATTTCGGCTTCGGCGGAATAACCGACGATCAGGCTCGGGAAGTGACGGAGGAAATTGTAAAACAGCTTGCCAAAAACGGTGTAGACGTTACGGAAAAGCAGATAGCGGACATATACTTACAGGCTAAGGGCGGCAACGAAAAATATGCGCATGTGCATGATATGATAGACGCTCTGCCGAAGTACGGCAACGACAACGGCGATGTGGACATGATTGCACGTGAGGTCGCATACACATACACAAGACCGCTCGAAAAATACAGAAATCCGAGGGGCGGACAGTTCCAGGCAGGGCTATATCCCGTTTCGGCAAACGTTCCGCTCGGTGCGCAGACAGGTGCAACACCCGACGGCAGATTGGCAAAAACGCCTGTTGCGGACGGCGTTTCGCCCTGTTCGGGACGTGATGTCAACGGCCCGACGGCGGCGGCTAACTCCGTTTCAAGGCTTGACCATGCAATTGCGTCGAACGGAACTCTGTTTAATATGAAATTCCACCCGTCGGCGCTTAAGGGGCAGAGCGGATTGGAAAGCTTTGTCGCACTGGTACGGGGATACTTCGATCAAAAGGGAAGTCATATGCAATTTAACGTTGTAAGCCGTGAAACGCTTTTGGACGCACAGGCTCACCCCGAAAATTACAGGAGCCTTGTTGTCAGAGTGGCAGGGTACAGCGCATTGTTTACAACACTTTCAAAAGCCTTGCAGGACGATATTATAAAGAGAACGGAGCAGTGTGGTTTCTGATGGATATTAATGATGTAAAGGGTCGCATTTTCGATATACAGAAGTTTTCCGTTCATGACGGCCCCGGCATACGCACGATAGTGTTTTTAAAAGGCTGTGCGCTGCGCTGCCGATGGTGCTGTAATCCCGAGTCACAGAGTTTTGATATTCAGACTATGAATGTCAGCGGCAAGGAAAAAGTTGTCGGCAGGGACGTTACCGTCGGCGAGGTTATGGACGAGGTTTTAAAGGACAGTGTGTATTACAGGCGCTCCGGCGGAGGACTTACGCTTTCGGGCGGTGAGTCGCTCCTTCAGCCCGATTTTGCGGCGGCGCTTTTACAGGCGGCGCACGGATACGGGATAAACACTGCTATGGAGTCAACAGGCTTTGCGGATTACGGCGCAATAGAGAAAGTATTGCCGCACCTTGACTTGTATCTTATGGATATAAAACACACCGACAGCGAAAAACACAGGGAATTTACAACTCAGCCGAACGAGCGCATACTTGAAAATGCAAAGAAAATAGCAAAAAGCGGAGTGCATCTTATAATACGTGTTCCCGTAATACCGGGGTTTAACGACACCGAGAAGGAAATTTCGGATATTGCCGAATTTGCCGCAAGTCTTGACAGCGTGAATGAAATACATCTTCTGCCGTACCACAGGCTCGGCGTTGACAAATACGCAAATCTCGGACGTGACTACACTTTAAAAGAAATTCTTCCGCCATCGGACGAAAAGATGGAATTATTAAAGCGTGCGGCGGAACGCAAGGGTCTGCTATGCAAAATAGGTGGATGATGTGCGTCATAACATAATATATTCGGAGGACAAAATGGAAAATTTATCGGACAAAATGAGAATAGTGCAAGAGCTTGTCCCGGGTCGGCAGATAACTCTTGCGCACGTAATAGCAAATCCCGACGATATACTTTATCAAAAGCTCGGTCTTGACGTTTCAGCCGAAACAAGCACCGGCGCAATCGGTATACTTACGATTTCGCCGAGTGAAACCGTTATAATTGCCGGGGATATTGCGATAAAATCATCGGGGGCGTCAATCGGGTTTGTTGACCGTTTCAGCGGAACGCTTATCATAACGGGAACGGTTTCAACCGTTCTTACCGCAATCGGGGCAATACTCGATTACGCAAAAGATACGCTCGGCTTTGAAGTATGCGAAATAACAAAGACATGAGCAAAAAATTAATGCTTATCGGGCGCAGCGAGGCGGGAAAAACAACGCTCACACAGGCGCTTTTAAGCCGACCGATAAAATACGAAAAAACGCAGTCGGTAAACATAAGGGATATGATAATCGACACTCCCGGCGAATACATTCAGACCAAAAATTTCGGCACGGCGCTTGCGATATACTCATACGAGGCGGACGTTATCGGACTTCTTTTGAGTGCGGACGAGCAGTTCTCGCTCTACAGTCCGAACATTACCTGTATGACAACAAAAGACGTTATCGGCATAATAACAAAAGCGGACGTAAAAAACGCAAACGTCAAAAGAGCGGAAAAATGGCTTAAGCTTGCAGGGTGCAGACATATTTTTACCGTCAATTCGTTAAACAATGACGGCATTGACGAAATCAAAAAATATCTCGGCTGGGATTAAAAACAACAAAAACAAAGAAAAAAATAAAAAAAACAACATATTTCTCTTGACAACAAAGAAATACAGTGATAAAATATAAGCTGTAATAAAGCTACAAAACGGCTTTAATGCAAAATCTTTGCGGATTTTGCGTTGAATATATGCCGCATATGCGGCGGAAAAATAAAAGGAGATAAAGAAAATGGTAAACGAGTATGAAATCAAGAAACAAATCTGTGACATCGGTAAGAGAATTTACAACAGAGGAATGGTTGCGTCAAATGACGGAAACATCTCGGTAAAAATCGGCGAGAACGAATTTCTTTGCACACCGACAGGCGTAAGCAAAGGCTTTATGACCCCCGATTACATATGCAAGGTTGACGGCGAAGGAAAAGTTATTTCGGCAAACGCAGGCTTCAAGCCCTCATCGGAAATAAAAATGCATATGAGAGTTTACAAGCAGAGACCGGACGTTAAGTCGGTTGTACACGCTCACCCCGTATATGCAACAAGCTTTGCTATCGCAGGTATTCCGCTTACTCAGCCGATTATGCCCGAGGCTGTAATCGCACTCGGCTGTGTACCTATCGCTGAATACGGCACACCGTCAACGGACGAAATCCCGGACGCTGTAGAAAAATACTTACAGCACTTTGACGCCGTACTTCTTGCAAACCACGGTGCATTATCATATTCGGACAGCTTACTGTCGGCATATCACAAGATGGAATCGGTTGAATTTTACGCACAGCTCCTTTATCAGTCAAAGATGCTCGGCGGTCCGAAAGAGCTTTCACAGGAACAGGTTGAAAGACTTTACGAAATCAGAAGAAAGTTCGGTATGACGGGTAAGCATCCGGCAGACATCTGCTTAAACGCTAAGGGCGAACACAGCTGTCATCACTGCGGCGGCGGTGCAAAGAAGGAATGCGGCGCAGCGGACGCTGACCTTATCGCATCAATAACCAAAAAGGTTCTGGAGCAGTTAGGCAAATAATAAACGGCTATGAATGAGAAAGAAACTGCAAAGATTGCGCAAGCCGTAAAGGACGCTCTCGGCGGGTGCAGAGTACGCAATGCAAAAACCGTAACTCTTGCTGCCGCCAACGAAATAATCGCAGGCGTTATCCGAGAGGCACAGCGCATAGGCGTAAACGCCGTTGCGGCTGTTTCGGACGCATTTGCAAATCCCGTGAGTATCCAGTGTGCGGACAACTCGTTCCCGGCAAGCTACGATATTGCGCTTAATAAATCGTACACGTCGGCGGCAATGAAAATGCCCACATCACAGCTTAAGGATTTAAGCCAGCCGGGCGGCTCGCTCTACGGTATACAAAACACCAACGCAAACAAAATTGTCATCTTCGGCGGAGGAGTTCCGCTCAAAGACGGCGAAACGGTCGCAGGTGCGCTCGGAGTAAGCGGCGGAACTGAGTCCGAGGATACATATCTTGCGGAATTCGGTGCGGCGCTTTGGGAGGAATTGCAGTGATTGCCGAAAATGCGAAGAAAACCGCAGAAACGGTTTCAAAAACCATAAAAGGCAACATAACGCTTTCCGTATCGCCGGAGGAAAAAGATGAGCTTATCTACTATCTTGCGGAATACGGCGGTTATATTGCTTCAAGACGTCAGTGCGGAGAAATATCCGCACATCTTAAAACTATTAAAAGCCTTGGCGCAATGCTTTTTGCGCTGGGTGCGGTAACTGTATGTAATCATAAATTTATAATTTATGAGGCGGACGAATCCAATCCGCTCTGCGGCAGGGAACTGCCGTTCGGCGCTGTCGGAATTGTCTGCGATAAAAGCAAAAGGAGAATAGCAATGGATATTAATCAAGACAAAATTCAGGCTATTGTTCGGCAGGTAATATCTCAAATGGGCGAAAGCGGTACGTCTTCGGCTCCCTCAAAGGAAATACCGAAAACAAGCCGTGCGGCAATGCTTACCAAGCTTGAGCATTACGAAATAAAGGAATTCCCCATTCCGGAGCTCGGTGACGACGATATTCTCGTCAAAGTTGAAGGCTGCGGTATCTGCGGAACTGACGCACACGAATTTAAAAGAGACCCGTTCGGACTTATTCCGCTTGTACTCGGTCACGAGGGAACGGGCGAGATTGTCAAAATGGGCAAAAACGTGAAAAAGGACAGCGCAGGAAAACCCTTACATATCGGCGACAAGGTTGTAACCTGTATGATATTCAAGGATAATCCCGACATAACAATGTTTGACCTTAACAAGCAGAATGTCAGCGGTGCGGACGTTTACGGACTTCTTCCCGACGACGATGTTCACTTAAACGGCTGGTTTGCCGACTACCTCGTTGTAAGAGGCGGTTCGACAATATTCAACGTAAGCGATTTAAGCCTTGATATGCGTATTCTGATTGAGCCGTGCGCAGTGCTTGTGCATGCGGTTGAACGTGCGAAAACAACAGGTATATTGAGATTTAATTCAAGAGTTGCGGTTCAGGGCTGCGGTCCTATAGGTCTTATCTGTATTGCGGTATTGAGAACAATGGGTGTTGAACACATAACCGCTATAGACGGTCAGCCGTCAAGACTTGAATTTGCAAAACAAATGGGCGCCGACGCTGTGGTGAACTTTACCGAACACAAAGGCATCGAGGCGCTTGCAGACGCTGTTAAGGAGTCGTTCGGCGGTTACCTTGCCGATTTCGCATTCCAGTGCACGGGTTCGCCCGTTGCACACAGCAACATATATAAATTTATCCGCAACGGCGGCGGCCTTTGCGAATTAGGTTTCTTTATCAACGGCGGTGACGCAACAATCAATCCGCATTTTGATATATGCGCAAAAGAAATTACAACGGTCGGCTCATGGGTATACACCTTAAGAGATTACGCTACCACATTCGATTTCTTAAAGCGTGCAAAGGGCATAGGCTTGCCTATGGAAAAACTTATAACTCATAAGTTCCCGCTTTCGCAGATCAACGAGGCTCACAGAACAAATCTGGAGATGAAGGGTCTGAAGATTGCAATAGTAAACGAATAAATTAAGGCGCAGACTGCGCTGTGTGCCGTCGGCACGGAAAGGAAAGGTAATATAAAATGGCAAAAGAAGCATTGGGTATGATTGAAACAAGAGGTCTTACGGCAGCAGTTGAGGCGGCTGACGCAATGGTAAAGGCCGCAGAGGTTACTCTCGTAGGAACCGAAAAGATCGGTTCGGGTCTTGTAACGGTTATGGTAAGAGGCGATGTAGGCGCCGTTAAAGCCGCAACAGAGGCAGGAAGCGCAGCAGCTTCAAGACTCGGCGAGCTTATCGCTGTTCACGTAATACCCAGACCCCACGAGGACGTTGAAAAGATTTTACCGAAAATCTGAGAAACGGACGGTAGATAATTATGGCAGTAGCAAGAAAAACGGCTGCTCCGGCAGCAAAAACTCAAACACCCGTTAAGGAGGAAAAAAAGATGTCATTGGAAGCATTAGGAATTATTGAAACAAGAGGACTCGTTGCCGCAATCGAGGCGGCAGACGCTATGCTTAAGGCTGCAAACGTTCAGCTTGTAGGCACTGAAAAGATCGGTTCGGGTCTTGTAAGCGTTATGGTAAGAGGCGATGTAGGCGCAGTTAAGTCGGCTGTTGAAGCAGGCAGTGCAAATGCATCAAGACTCGGTGAGATTATCGCAACTCACGTAATACCCAGACCCCACAGCGATGTTGAAAAGATTATACCCGTACTTAAATAATCATAAACTGTGCGCTCCTCAATACCGCACTGCGGTATTGAGGAGGACGCTTGTTTAAATTTATGCCGCAAAAGCGGCGGAACGGAGTTTTTTATGATTATCGGAAAAGTAACAGGAAGCATAGTTTCGACAAGAAAAAATGAAAATCTGATAGGAAGCAAATTTATGGTGATTGAGCCTTACGAGGGCATGGACAATTCACATGGCAAGTTTATTGCCGTTGACAATGTCGGCGCCGGAATAGGCGAGATTGTTCTCGTTGCAACGGGAAGCGCCGCACGCATCGGCTGCGGTATGAGCGAATCACCCATTGACGCCGCAATCGTAGGTATAGTTGATTCCGATACAGAACTGGAGTTTTGATTTTAATGCAGATTTTAGAATTGAAAAATATTTTGCAGTCACACGGCATTGCCGGTGCGGGCGGAGCAGGCTTTCCGTCATATGCAAAGCTTAACGAAAAAGCCGACACGATAATTTTGAACTGCGCAGAGTGCGAGCCGCTTCTGAAATTACACAGACAGCTCCTCGAACGCCACGCATACGAAATTATATCCACGCTTAACATAATAGCGGAGGCGGTCGGCGCAAAGCAGTTTATTGTGGCTGTAAAAGCCGCATACAAGGGCGCAGTGGGCGCAGTAAAAAAAGAAATAGGAGATTTCCCGAAAGGAAAGCTTCATCTGCTTGACGAGATTTATCCGGCAGGCGATGAAGTCGTTACGATTTACGAAACAACGGGACGTGTTGTTCCGCCCGGCGGACTTCCGATAGAAGTCGGCGTGACGGTATACAATGTCGAAACCGTTTTGAATATGTATTATGCCATTACAAAAGGCGAGGGCGTGACGCATAAATTCGTAACAATAGCGGGCGAGGTGAAAACGCCCAAAACGGTATGTGCGCCGTTAGGCACAAGGTTTTCGGAGCTTATAGATTTCTGCGGCGGCGAAACGCTTGCGGAAACCGCTATAGTCTGCGGCGGCCCTATGACAGGTCGTATTGCGGACAAAAACGATACGGTTACCAAAACCACAAACGGTATTCTCGTAATGCCGAAAGATCATTACATAATCGAGAAAAAAACACAGAAACCATCCGTAAGCGTAAAGAGGGCAATGAGCGTTTGCTGTCAGTGCAGGCAGTGCAGTGAGCTGTGCTCGAGAAATTTACTCGGTCACCCCATAAGTCCGAGCGATTTTATGAGAGCGGTCGCAAGCAACGTTCCCGAAACAACGGCGCTTTTGAACACACAATACTGTTCACAGTGCGGTTTGTGCGGAATGTACTCATGTCCCCAGGGATTAAACCCGTCGGCGCTTATCGGTATATATAAATCAAACCTCAGAAAAAACGGGGTTAAATTCAGCAAAAAGGAAAAATGGGACGAGGTACGCCCCGAACGTGAATACAGAAAAGTTCCGATGAAGCGGCTTATCGAACGCATTGACGTTGCAAAGTATGACGTTGATGCACCGCTTTCTGAAGATGTTTTGGACATTCAAACCGTAAAGGTTATGATGAGCGAACACATCGGAAAACCGTCGGAGCCGTCAGTCACAGCAGGACAAAGCGTGAAATGCGGAGAAATTATAGCAAATGCCGCAGAGGGTGCGCTGTCGCTCCCGATACATTGTCCGATAGACGGAGTTGTTAATGAAGTTACGGACAAGTATATAATTATATCGAAACAGAAAGGAAGCTTATAATGGCGAAAGCAATAGGAATGGCGGAGTTTTACAACGTCACGGCAGGCGTTACTGCCGCCGATATTATGGCAAAAACCGCCGATGTGGAAATAATACGGGCTTCTGCAATCTGTCCCGGCAAGTACATAGTAATAATAGGCGGCGAATTGAGCGCAGTGAAAGCGTCGGTTGAAAGCTGCAAGGCTAAGCTTTCGAGAAAGCTTGTGGACAGCTTTGTTCTCGGCAATCCGCACGAGGATATTTTCCCGGCGGTATACGGCTGTGCGGAAGTAGGCGAGGTTGAGGCTCTGGGCGTGCTTGAGGCATTCTCGGCAGTATCTATAATTATGGCGGCGGACGCTGCCGCAAAAACCTCACAGGTTAAGCTGATAGAACTCAGAATAGGCAACGGTATGAGCGGAAAATCATATATGTTCCTCACGGGAAGCGTCGCTTCCGTCGAGGCGGCAATAGAAAAATCCGCACAGGCTCTTAAAGAGGAGGGCGTCTATCTTGACAGCACCGTAATCGCAAGACCCGACCGCAAGCTTTGGAAAAGTATTCTGTAAGAAAGGTAGTACACAGATATGGATAACGAAAAATACATAAGCGAAATTGTTGCAAACGTTATAAAGTCAATGAACGGCGAAACGAAATCAACACATCAAAAGGGTGTGTTTGACACTATGTCGGAGGCTCTTGCCGCAGTAAACAAGGCTTACAACGAATTAAAGGGATACTCTGTTGCACAGCGTGAGGAAATGATAAAGCATATAAGAAAGCTTACCCTTGAAGAAGCCGACAAAATGGCTGAGCTGGGCGTTTCGGAAACAGGCATGGGCAGAGTTGCCGACAAGATAATAAAGCATCAGCTTGTTGCAAACAAAACTCCCGGAACGGAGGACTTAAAGCCGTCCGTTATGACGGGTGACGCAGGAATGACCCTTATAGAAATGGCTCCTTACGGAGTAATCGGAAGCATTACGCCGTCCACAAATCCGAGCGAAACGGTAATCTGCAATTCAATCGGAATGATTGCCGGCGGAAACGGCGTTGTATTCAATCCGCACCCGAACGCAAAAAAGACTGCCAACTATGCGGTTGATCTCGTAAACCGTGCAATCCTTGAGGCAGGCGGCCCCGAAAACCTTGTTGTTTCGGTAGCAAACCCGACTAAGGCATCATCAGACGAAATGATGCAGTCACCGATTGTCAGAATGTTGGTTGCAACAGGCGGCCCGGGCGTTGTTAAGGCGCTCTTATCATCGGGCAAAAAGGCTATCGGCGCAGGTGCGGGAAATCCGCCCGTAATCGTTGACGATACGGCTGACATTGCAAAAGCCGCACAGGACATTGTAAACGGCTCAAGCTTTGACAACAATCTTCCGTGTATCGCCGAGAAAGAATGTTTTGCATTCGCAAACATTGCCGACGAGCTTATCGACAATATGCAGAAGCACGGCGCTTATCTGATAAAGGGCAGAGAAATAGACAAATTAAAGGACGTATGCCTTATAAACAAGGACGGTAAATACGGCATAAACAAGAAATGGGTAGGCAGGGACGCAGTGAAGTTCCTTGAAGCAATCGGAATTGACGCCCCCAAAGACACAAAGCTTGTTATATGCGAAACAAATGCCGATCACCCGTTTGTACAGGTTGAAATGATGATGCCGGTTCTGGCAATAGTACGTGTAAACGACATTGACGAGGCAATAAGCCTTGCCGTTGCCGCCGAACACGGAAACAGACATTCCGCACACATTCATTCAAAGAATATCGACAACCTTTCAAGATTTGCAAAGGCTATTGAAACTACAATATTCGTGAAAAATGCGCCGTCATACGCAGGCATAGGCGCAGGCGGTGAGGGCTACACAACATTTACAATAGCCGGCCCGACAGGCGAGGGTCTTACAGCCGCACATTCGTTTACAAGAAGCAGACGATGCGTGCTTGTTGACGGACTTCACATAGTATAACCCCGAAAGGAAAAAATATATGAATGCACTGGGAATGATTGAAGTATACAGCTTTACAACGGCACTATGCGCTGCCGACCTTATGGCAAAAACAGCCGATATACGGATAATCGCATTTGACAGAAACAGACCGTTTGCTCCCAAAATCCCCGCACCGCTGATTATGGCGGTTAAGATAGAGGGCAGCGTTGCCGCAGTAAAAGCGGCGGTTGCCGCCGGCGAGGAATATGCGAAATCGAAAGGAATGTTCATCGTTTCACACATTATCGCACGTCCTGCGGAGGATACGGAAAAAATGGCGTATCTGATGGATATAAACAAGGATAAATTCAACAAAAAACTGCCGAAGAATATGCTCGGCGTTGAAGCGGACGAAAGCGTACGCTGTCCGGCTCTGGGTGTGCTTGAGGTATCGGGCTTTACCGCCGCTGTGGTGGGTCTCGATTCAATGCTCAAAGCGGCAGACGTGAGGCTTGTTCACAAAGAGGAACGCCTCGGCGGCAGATTGGTGTCGCTCATTGTAAAGGGCAGTGTTTCATCGGTGGACGCAGCGCTCGGGAGCGGACAGAAAACCGCCGACCCTATCGGCAAGGTTTACGGCTGTGAAAATATATCAAATCCGCACCCCGAATTGCTAAAATTCTTTGATTTGAGCATTGCGGATTGAACGGAGGAATTAGAAAATGTATGACGCTGAAAAAATAGAAAAAGCCGTTTCAATGATTTTGGACGAATACAAAAAAGACAAGAACGAAGAAATAAAGATCGGCGTTTCGCAAAGACATATACATCTTTCGAGAGAGGATTTGGACGCTTTATTCGGAAAAGGCTACGAGCTTACAAAGAAAAAAACTCTTATGGGCAGAGAATATGCCTCGGAGGAGTGCGTTACTTTGGTAGGTCCGTCGCTTAAGTCGATAGAGCGTGTGAGGGTTTTGGGCCCTGTAAGAAAGCACACGCAAGTAGAAATTTCAAAGACTGATACGTTTATTTTAAAGGTCAGTCCCCCGGTAAGACCATCGGGCGAAATTGAAGGCTCGGAGCGAATTGTAGTTGTAGGTCCAAAGGGCAGCGTATATCTCAAAGAGGGCGTAATAATAGCAAACCGCCACATACATCTTACGCCCGACTATGCAAAAAGACACGGCATAAAAGACGGCGATTATGTTGACGTTATGGTTGACAGCATAAAGCCGACAAAGTTCTACGGTGTTCAGGTGCGTGTAAGAGATGATTTCAACGTTGAGATGCATATAGACACCGACGACGCCAACTCGGCAGGTATAAAGAACGGAGATTTTGTAAGAATTATAAAGTAGGAGAGGTGATTTGATGTTTGCGGTCGAACGCCAGAAAAGAATACTTGAAACACTGAATGCGGAGGGCGCTGTATGGGTGAGCAAGTTAAGCACAGAGCTTGAAGTGACAGAGGAAACCATACGCCGTGACCTGGAAAAGCTCGAAAGGCAGGAACTGCTTGTAAGAACGCACGGCGGTGCTATATCCGTAAACGAGAGCAATCACGAAATGTCTTTGGAGAAAAGAAAGCACCTCAATTCGGAGGCTAAGGAAAAGCTTGCGGCTGAGGCTGTAAATCACATTGTTCCCGGCGATACGGTATTTCTTGACGCCTCAACCACTACTTTTTATATGTCACGGCTTTTAAAGCATATGCGTGACATTACCATTGTGACAAATTCAATACGTGTGATTAACGAGCTTGCCGGCTCGGCAGGTTTAAAGGTAATCGGCGTAGGGGGATTGGTCAGCAACAACCAATCATTTGTCGGTATGGCGGCGCACAATGACATAAGAAAAAATTATTTTGCAAACAAGATGTTTTTCAGCAGCCGTGGTGTGACCGTGGACGGCGGAATACTTGAAAGCAACGAGCAGGAATGCGATATAAAAAAATGCATGATAGAAAATGCAAAAAAGAAATACTATCTCTGCGACAAGTCAAAAATCGGCAGAATAGGTTTTGCTAAGCTTGCGCAGTTTGATACAATCGATTATTTTATAACAGAAAAAGGTCTTGACAATCGCTTTAAGGAAATTTTTAAAGACGTTGATGTTAAAATAGCGGAAGTATGATAAAACCCGTATTCTCCACAGGTGGGGAATACGGGTTTTTCTTATCCAAAATAAAGCCCGCCCCGCCGGGTTTTGACGCAAGGTCTATTACCAATGCATCTTTATTTACGTTGCTTAATATTTCCTCCGTTAATATCACGGCAGGAACAGTATTGAAAATAACGTCAAATTCGCATATACGGTTTTTCAGCTCACACAGCGGAACTGATTCGCAGCCGTGGCTCTCTATCATTGCAAGATCGGCGTATTTTCTCGCCTCAACATACGTTTGCGCTCCTATTCCAAACAGCATTTTAGCAAGTATTTTTCCCACTTTTCCGTATCCGAGAACAAGACATTTACTGCCGTTGAGCGTTATCGGCAATTCCGACATCGCTATCTCGACAGCACCCTCCGCCGTCGGAATTGCATTTTTTACTGCAAGCTCCTCTCGGAGCATATAATCCCGGAACGCTATCCCTCGCTTTTCAAGCGCATCTGCCGCCGTTTTTTGTATACGCCCTCCGAATACCAATGAGGTGGGATTTATTCTTTCAATAAGCGTTTCCATACTTAGCTTTTCCTTCGCAAACGGCATATTTACCGTATCTCCGTCAAAGCTGACGGGCACGGGCAGTACGATTATATCCGCATCAAACACCGCATCGGGATTTTTCTCCGTGCGAAGTCCGCCGCTTTCCGTATCAAATCCGTAAAGCATTACGGCATATCCCTCGCTTTTAAGCTCCCGTGCAAGCGTTAGCTGGCGCATATCACCGCCTATTACTGATATTGTTTCAAACATATTCATTGTTCCTCCCGTCGGTTTATTATGTGAACAATATATAATATGCCTGAAATGCTTTTTTGTTCGCTTAAAACTTACGTTTACATTCCTTTACAAGTCCGAACACCCGTATTCTTTCAATATCGCTACCCTCAAAGCGCCTTGGGGGATACATCGGGTTTACCGAGAGAAGTTCTACAAAATCTTTTCCGTAAACAACTTTTTTTATCACTCCGCAGCTGCCGTCTATCAGCACTACGGCATATGAGCCGCTGTCCACGGACGATTGCACCCTCACAAGCGCAAGATCGCCCTCTATAAATATAGGATACATACTGTCGCCCGTGACACGCAGATACACATACTCCTCATCTGTATCGAGCGAGTCTTTATCTACCGTTTCGTAACCGCTCGCATACGTGCTGAAGCTGTCCGCATGGCACCCCATTCCGGCAGATACGCTCGAAAGCACGGGAACCAATGCAACATTATCGAAATGCACCGGCTCGGCATTTTCGGGAGAGGGTGCATTTCCGCTTACTATATACTCCACGCTTGTGCCGAATATTTCCGCAAGGCTCAAAAGCGTATCATGCTTGATATTCTTTACCGTGCCTTTCTCATACTTCTGCACAGCCGCTTTCTTAATTCCGAGACGCTCCCCAAGCGCCTCCTGTGTAAGTCCATGCTCAAGCCGCATGGTTTTAATTCTTTCACCCATGGTCATACTATTTACTCCTTTTCAAGATACTTTTGCTCGTTTGTATCTTTATAATACCACATAAAAACGCAAAATGCAAGCGTTTTATAAAAAAAATATCTTAAAAATATACAAAAGTCTTGACAAACGAACAAATGTGTGGTATAATATGGGTATCCTAAAAAGATGAAACGCTTTTACGGGAATTGATATATGCATATATTTATTTTTTTTAAACATTAAGTATCTTAAAAAGATATACAGGAGGACATTTTTTATGATTTACTCAAACAAAAACCCGGCGGCGCTTGCGGCTATGGAGGCCGACAGAAACTGCTGCGGTGATTTTTATGACGAGGATATTCGGGAATGCCCCGTATGCGGAGCGTTATATCCTGAAAAGTTTTTCCTAAACGACGATGAGGACTGCGTCGGCTGTGACATATGCGTACACGAAGTCTTTGAGCTTTTTTAACGGAGTGATCCGATGCGAAGAAAAATAGCCGATGAAAAAGAAATACTTCAATTTTACACAAGGCTTTTGCGAATGGAGGGAGGAGAAAAATCCTCCGAGGCTTTAAAGGCGGCGGAGTTCTTTGTTAAATATCTCGGTATTCTCGACAAGGAACAGTGCGATGACTCGAAAAAAGTCGTTATCGTTGACGACATCGCAAAAGTGAAGGGGGAATTGAATGATAGACGTTGCGTATCTGAAGAATAATATTTCACCTGCATTTTTTGACCTGCACGAATGCATTGCGGAGGAAAAATACACGCACTACAAGCTCTGCGGCGGCAGAGGAAGTACAAAATCAAGCTTTATAAGCATTGAAATCATTTACGGAATAATGAAAAATCCCGACGCAAATGCAGTGGTTATAAGAAAAGTGGGCGCATATTTGAGGGACAGCGTTCTTGCACAGCTTGAATGGGCGGCGGACACTCTGGGTGTAGGCTCGCTATGGCAGGTTAAGCAAAATCCGATGGAAATGGTCTACACCGAAACGGGACAGAAAATCCTGTTCAGAGGTGCGGACGAGCCTAAAAAGCTTAAATCAACAAAGGTATCAAGCGGTTACATCAGATACATATGGTACGAGGAACTGGACGAATTTAACGGCCCCGAAGAAATCCGCTCAATTAATCAATCGCTGATGAGGGGCGGTATGAAGTTTGATGTATTCTACTCATACAATCCGCCCAAAAGCGTGAAAAGCTGGGTAAATATCGAAACTCTGCCGCCCGACACCTTGGTACACCACAGCACATACCTCGATGTGCCGAGGGAATGGATAGGCGAGCAGTTTATAACCGAAGCCGAGCATATAAAAAAGGTACAGCCCGAAATTTACGAGCATGAGTATCTCGGCAAAGTAACGGGCACGGGCGGAGAGGTATTTACAAACTTGACGGAACGTCCGATCGGGGACAGCGAAATAAGCACCTTTGACGAAATACGCCGAGGGGTGGATTTCGGGTATGCGGCAGACCCGTTCGTATATGTCGTATGCAATTTTGACAGCAAAAGAAAGCGGCTTTTCATTTTCCGTGAAATCTACAAAACGGGTTTATCAAACGCAAAGGCTATAAAGCTTATCCGTGAGTCGGGAAGCTACAGACAGCCGATAGTCTGCGACAGTGCGGAGCCTAAGAGCATAAGCGAATTCAGAGAGTCGGGACTGCCCGTTTGTGCGGCTAAAAAAGGCCCCGACAGCATTGAGTACGGCATAAAATTTCTGCAAAGCTTAGAGGAGATAATAATTGACTCCGCACGCTGTCCCAACGCATACAGGGAATTTGCTCAATACGAGATAGAAAAGGACAAATTCGGCAACGCACGCTCGGAATATCCCGACAAAAACAATCATACTATAGACGCAGTACGCTATGCGCTTGAGCAGGATACTGTGTTCAAAAAAGCTAAAGTTATAAAAAGGAGTACGTTATGGTCATAGATGAAGAAACTATTAAGGACGGACTTGACAGCAAAATTTTATCTTTGCTGATTGAACGGCACAGGCAGGGCATTGACAGGCTTAATCGCTTGAACGATTATTACTTGGGCAGGCACGATATTTTAAACAGAGTCCGCTCCGGCGACAAAATAGCAAACAACAGAATAATATGCAACCATGCAAAATATATTGTTGATATGGCAAAAAGCTATCTTGTAGGAAACCCGATAACCTATTCATGTTCCGAAAATTACAACATCGACGCCGTGAAAAACTGCTACGACGAACAGGACATGGCAAGCCTTGACGCAGAACTAGAAAAGGAGATGAGTATTTGCGGAAGAGCCTACGAGCTTATATACGCCGATGAAAATTCACAGCCGAGAAGTGTTCGCCTAAGTCCGTTTGAAACCTTTATCGTATATTCGTGCAGCGTCGGCAAAAAGCCGTTATTCGGCGTACACTACTACAGAAAATACGATATTTCGGGGAATGTTACGGGCGTTTCGTGCATGGTATGCGACGAACACACAATTTACACCTACGAAAGCAATTCGGACAATTTCGCCGATATGCATCTTGTGGGAAAATCACGCCACTATTTCGGCGCAGTTCCTATCCTCGAATATGACAACAACGAGGAGTGCCAGGGCGACTTTGAGCAGATTATTTCGCTGATTGACGCTTACAATCTGCTTATGAGCGACCGCATAAACGACAAGGAACAGTTTGTTGAGGCGTTTTTATTCTTAACCGGAATTGACCTCGACAGCGACCAGGCGGCAAAACTCAAAGAGGAGCGTATTCTTATGGGATACGAGGGCGCCCAAGCACAGTATTTATCAAAAGTGATGTCGGAGAGCGATATTGAAATTCTGAGAAACAACCTAAAGCAGGACATTCACCGTTTTGCAATGGTTCCCGATTTATCGGACGAAAGCTTTGGTAACAATCTCTCCGGCGTGGCAATCAAGTACAGGTTGATGGGATTTGAACAGCATGTCAGAAACAAGGAGCGGTATTTCTCAAAAACTCTCAAAAGGCGGTTTGAGCTGTACAATGCATTTTTAAGCCTTAAGGGGGCAATGGACTATGTGCCCATACACAGGGTGGACGTCATATTTACAAGGAATATGCCGACAAACGACCTTGAACTTTCGCAGATGGTGAGCAATCTGCACGGCATCGCAACAACAGAAACGCTCCTTGCACAGCTTCCGTTTGTGACCGATCCGCAGGAGGAAGCACATCTGGCAAGCAAGGAATACGCACTTGACGTGACAAAATAATTTAAGCAAATAAAACCGGTTTTATATTTTTTGCGCCCGGCGGCGGCTCGGCGCAAGGTAGATTTTACAAGGAGGATTTTTTTAATGGACATCAGAAAAAAGAACGCCGTAAAAGAAGAAGAAAAAACTTACACGGCGGAGGAACTCAAAAAGGAGATTGAAAAGGCGGTTGAGGCGGAGAAAGCAAGTTGGGAAAAGGACAGCGAGGAAAAAATCCGCTCGGAGAGAGATGACGCCGCAAAGCTTGCCTCGATGAATCCCGAGGAGCGTGCAAAAGCGGAATTTGAAAAAAACCGCAAGGAATTTGACGAGGAAAAAGGCAGATACCTCGCCGAGAAAATGGAGTTCGAGGCGGCTAAAATGCTTTCGGAAAACGATCTGCCCATAACGTTTGCAAAAATTCTTGCAGGGAAAAATTCCGCCGAAACCTCGGCTAACATCGAAAGCTTTAAAAAGGAATTTTTGAAAGCGGTGGAGCAGGGACTGTCCGAAAGATTAAAGGGCGGCGCCGTAAAAACAGGCAGCGGCATAAGAACAGAAAGCGATCCGTTCTTAAACGGTTTCGGCTGCTGATTTTAAACAAAAGAAAGGAAACAGATATTTATGGCAATTAATTACGCAAGCAAATATGCTCAGAAAATAGACGAAAGATTTTCAAGAGAGGCACTTACCGGTGCGGCGGTAAACAACGACTATGATTTTGTCGGAACAAAGACGGTAAACGTATTCTCCGTTCCGACAGCACCGATGAACGATTACACAAGATCGGGCGCAGATCGCTACGGAACTCCGTCGGAGCTTGAAAACACCGTTCAGGAGCTTACAATGTCAAAGGACAGAAGTTTCACTTTTACAATCGACAGAGGAAATTTCAACGACACGCAGATGGCGAACGCCGCAGGCTCGGCGCTTCAGCGTCAGCTTCGTGAGGTGGTTATACCCGAAATAGATACATACAGATTTGACGCAATCTGCAAGAATGCCGGAAAGACCGTTACGGGCACGCTCACAAGCAGCAACGCCTACGACGCTTTCCTTGACGGCACAACCGAACTTATCGACAAAAAAGTTCCCCGTGACGGCTGTACGGCGTTTATTTCAAGCGCATTCTACAAGCTTATCAAGGAGGATTCAAGCTTTATAAAGAGCGGCGATTTATCGCAGAAAATGCTCATCAAGGGTCAGGTCGGTTCGATAGACGGTATTCCGATTGTGGTTGTTCCGTCTTCGTATCTCCCGACGGGCGTAAACTTTATAATCCTTAACAAGAGTGCAACAACCGCTCCCGTTAAGCTGGCAGAATACAAAATTCACGACAATCCGCCCGGCATAAACGGCTGGCTCATCGAGGGAAGGGTATACTACGACGCTTTCGTTCTCAAAAGCAAAAAGACGGCTATATATGTACACAAGACCGCCTCACAGTCGGGCGGTTCATCAACGGGCAACTGATATTTCGGTATTGGCAGGTGATTACTACGGGAAATTACAAATCGGAGATACTGGCGGACACAAAAAAGCTTCTCAAAATTGAGGACAATTCCGCCGACGAACTGCTTGAATTTATTATTGAGGATACCGTAAATCTTGTACTTTCGTACTGCCGTTTGCCTATTCTGCCGTATCAGCTTTACGGGCTGATACCGCAGATTGCGGCGAGCGTTTACGAAAACCGCAGCAGCAAAGGTGTATCCTCGATTACGGAGGGCGACAGGAAAATTCAGTTTTTAAGTACAAAAGCTGTATTGGAGGACTACTATTCACGCCTTGCACCCTTTAAGGCAAAGCTTCCGTCAGAGGTGTCGAAAAGCGGAGGATTATTATGACAGATAAATTCGATATTTTTTATGACACTCCGGCGGAAATCTTTGATGTTAAAAATTCGGGCGGATACGGCTCTGATGCCGAAATGACATTATTATATGTCATTTCGGCAGACATACAGCCTGTTTCGGGAGAAACAGCCGACAGAGAATTTTCGCTTACTGAGGAACGGCGTGTGCGTATGTTTCATAACGGAAAGCGCAAAATTGAGGTCGGAAATTACGTCAGGACGGGCGGAATTATGTACAGAGTTGAGTACGCTGAAAACCGCCGTATGGGCGATATGGCTATATTGCGGGAGGTACTATGAACGCACGGGCAGCTTTGGAAAAATTATACGGCTTCGCTTTGGACAAGGCGGAAAAATTTACGGACGGCATCGGTGAGGAAATCTCCGAAAAGTACGGCAAAGCCATACTTGAGCGTGACGGGAGTGTACTTAAAGTATCAGTAAACGATCCCGAAGCCGTAAAATCCGAGTTCGGTACGGAGAATTTTCCGCCAAAGCCTGAATTTACAGAAGCTATTTACAATATTACACAAAAACTATAACGGGAGGAATTATGGACATAAACGAAGAAGCTGAAAAATCACTGAAAAAGACGGGTTACAATGTTGTATTTTATTATCCGCAGAGTTTTTCAACTCTCCCTGTTATCAGCTTTTACACACTGAAAGAGTGCGGAACATTTGCCTGCGACAACCGTGAATATTTCCGTGACGGCACAATATCGGCAGACATCTGGGCGAAAACCCCAAAGCAGGCGGTGCAGATTTACGCCGATGTACGGCGCTGCCTTTGCAAGGACGGCTGGACGGAAATATTTTCGGCGGATATTCCGAGAGGTGAGAAAAATGTTTACCACCGTTCCGCACGCTTTACAAAATCTTTTTACACTGAATAACACAGGAGGAATTTTATGAACAAGAAACCATTACCTACTATCGGCGTGGACAAGTACACATTCTTCAAAGTGCTTACCGACGACGCCGAGGGGACAACCTACGATACCCCTGTTTCTTTAAAAGGTACGGTACAGATTTCGCCGACGGACAACGGCGGCGAGGACGTATTCGACGCAGACAACGGTATCTATGACGTTGAAACTTACATAGAAAAAATCGGACACGAAATAGAAAACGCAGACATTCCGCCGGAGGTTGACGCCGCATGGCGGGGACTTACACGTGTGAACGGTGCGGTACTCGTTTCAAAAGAGGTTACACGCACATATTTCGGAGTGGCATGGAGAATTTTGAAGTCGGACGGCACTTACAGATACGTAAAGTATTTTAAGGGCTCATACAGTTTTGCCTCAAATCTGGGCGGAAAAACAAAGCCGTCCTCGGGTTCGTCCGACAAGCAGACGGCAAAGGCAACTTACACCGCTGTTCACAGAGATTATGATGACAACATCTATATGTATGTCGACCAGGCGGACGTTGAAAACAACGAAAGCTTTTCTACGCTTGCGGCGTTTGAAACGGCGTGGTTCGGCGATATGAACACATTATTGAGCTAAGGAAGGATTTATTATGCAGCATACAGTGACATTTACAAAGGACAAGAAAAAGTACGTTTCAAAGCCGTTCGACTTTGAAACAATGTGCATCATAAACGATGCGCACAATTGCCCCGGCAAGCACGGACCTTTAAACATCTGCCGTGACGCCGTGGATTACATATTCGAGGGTACGGAGGCTACGCAGGACGTTATAGACAGCCTTTCGCCCTCCGAACGCACAAGATTATGCATTGAATTATGGTCATTTTACGCAGAGGCGTTATCGCCAAAAAACTGAGAGCGTCAGGCGGAGAAAGCACGGACCTGCGCTCGCTTTATGCGATGCTTTTCAAATCGTGCGGAATTCTGCCTGACGCAGCGGGAAAGCAAAGTCCGTTTGTTTTGTTTCGTATGCTGGACTCCCTTTCTTCTTCTGATGAAGATGACCGCTCGCCTATGAGCGGTCATCTGAAAATGTTTTACGGACAATAAGGGAAGGAGTGATGATATGTCCGAAATAGCAGAGCTTACCGTCCTTATAAACGGCGATGTGAGCGGTCTTACGGAGGCGGTCAGAAAAGCGCAGTCCGAGATAGAGTCCATATCTACACACGCCGCAGTCGGTTACGGCGACGGCAAATTCAGCAACGCAAGAAAACGCTACAACGGCTGGGAAAATTCGGGCAAGCGGAGCATTGACGACCGCATACAATGGTGGCAAAATGCAATGAATGTATATTCATACGATCCGAGCGTATACTGGGAGGCACGCCGCAGCATTTACGAGCTTGAACAAAGCCGTGCAAAGGACGCAAACAATGTTTCCGAAAGCTACATTAAGCACAGGGATTATTTCGCCTCAATGCCGAACGGCACGGAAAAAGCCATAGGTACATTCGGTGAATACAAAAATCTCAATGCGGGATTTTTAAACCGCGGTCTTATAGATATGCGTGAGTACAACAGTGCGGTTTTTGATTTCGGCAAGCAATTATACGAGGGCAGGGCGGAATTATCGGAAAAATGGCTCAAACACGAGGAGAAATACAACGGTCTTACGGCGGACGATTACATTGCCGGCTTGAACCGCATGGGAAAGTACACGCAGGAGTATTACGACGCCGGGTTGATTGATTTTCGTGAGTACAACACCGCAAGACAGAGTATACAGGACGAAATTTTTGACAAGACACGTGAAAAATACGCCGCAGAGTACGCCAACTGGCAAAATGACGCCGACACCTGGTACGAAATGCGGAGCACCTTCGGTGACTGGGGCGACTATGATGACAGTCCGACGAAATTCTTTAACCGCAAGCTTGACCGAATAAAAAATTTTTATGACAGCGGAAAAATTTCCTTTGACGAATACACGAACGAGTCAAACAGGACAAAAATGGATTTATACAATGCACAGTCGGCACAGTACGATTTAAAGCTTAAGGAATATGCCGCTGCAATAAAACAGCAAAAAGACGCCTTTTCCAAACAGGAACAAACCCTAAAGGACAGCTGGACGGTATCCGACCGAAAGGAAAATATGCAAAATCTGAGGCGTGACATCGGATTTTACGAAAATTCCGTGACAGAGCGGGGAAAGGAAAAACTTTCGGATTTAAAAACGGAACTTCGCACCGAGGAGAGAAATCAAAAGCTGTACGAGCTGCAGCAGCGCAACAGTGCGGTAATAGACGCAATGCAGAAAAAATACGACATCATGGAAAGCGGCAAGGACGCAGCTTTAAAAAGCATTATGAACGGTACGTACAGCATTACGCAGATAGAGTCGGGAATACAGGCGGCGGTAGATGCGGCAAAAAACAGCATAGCATCGACAAATGCGGCAACATATCAGATTTTATCAAGTATTTACGGAGTGATACGCAATATGTCATCGGGAAGTTCGTACACAGACAGCAGAACAATAAGCATTAATTCATCAATGTCGCAGTCGGATATTATGAAGATTATAGGCGGTTCGTTTGTTTCGGGTTTAGGCAGGCTTAATTATAACGGAAGGGTGTATTGATATGAAAACAGGTTTTACTTTTAACGGCATACATTCAAGCAAATTCGGAATTGTTATGCTTACGAAATCACGCACGGTAATTCCCGAGGCGAAACAGTATTCATACAGCGCACTCGCCGCAGACGGCAGTTATGATTTTACCGAGGCGAACAGCAAAAAAAGAGCCGTCTACAACAACAGGACTTTTCAGCTTACAATGCAGATACGTGCGGAAAATATTTTCCGCCTGCACGAGCGGATAAACGGAATATGTTCATGGCTGACAGGCAGGGGCAAACTGATTTTTGACGACATACCCGACAGCGTATGGTCGGCACGTGTGATAAATTCGGTCGATTTTGCTCCCGAAAACAGCGGCTGCAAGGCAGTATTGAATGTTGTATTTGACGCAGAGCCGTTTGCGCATGCGCAGTTTGATACGCAGACGGGACCTTTAATAGGAAATTCACTGCATATCGGAAGCAATCTTCCGCTTGAGCTTGACGGGGATTTTGTTTTTACTTTGCCAAAAGGCGAAACGGGCGGAAGTTTTGAGGTGACAAACATAGGGACTTGGTACGTGAGTCCGACAATAATCATAGAAACCGAAAAGGCGGTAAATATCAGCCTTGAATGCGGCGGAAAAATACTCGGAATTTCGGAGGCGTACGGCGGATACATAAAAATCGACACAGAGCAATGCACGGCAAAAAATCGTGATGGGGACAGCCTTATAGGCTGTATAAACGGAGATTTCCCCGAATTGGCACCGGGCAGAAACACATTTACGCTTGCCGGCGAAAGAAAGTTTAAATCAGAGGTAAAAGTAACCGTTATTTACACTCCGAAATTCCTGTACACGGCTGATTTTGAAAATGCCGGGGAGGTAGGAAATGCTTAGATTATACAGTGAAACAGAGGGCGCAAAATCATTTTTAAACAATGCGTACGAGGTGAAAGTGACCCATGAAATAAACGGCGATTACAGCTTATCTTTTACTTATCCGTATGACGAAAAGGCGGAGGAAATTTCCGTGAATGACCTTATAGTCTGCGAAAATCAGATTTTTAGGATAATGCGTCTGTCACGTGAAAACGGCATGAGTTTGCATGCCGAGTGTCTTAACATTTACAATGCCGACGCACCGAGAAAACACATACAGAACATTCGGTTTGCAGGAGCATTACCGAGGGTAATTATCGGGGAGGCGTTTCGGGACACGAAATTCAGCGTGGCAACCGATGAGGAGTTATCGTTGTACGGTCTGGAATGGGTGGATAATGACGGGTTTAAAATTGATTTTGAATCTGCGGACAAAACCACCCCGTACGACGTTATGCAGCAAATTATCGAAAACTGCGGCAGGGGCGAGTTGTTTATTGACGGATACAAAATAGCGCTTGTAAAGCGGTTATGCACAAGCAAGAGGATTGTTTCGCTTGATCTGACACATAATTTGCAGAATGTTTCAGCAGAGCGTGACATATCCGACACGGTTACGAGATTGTATCCTTACGGCAAAGACGATTTACATATAGGCAGTGTGAACGGCGGTGTTCAGTATATTGACAGCGCAAACGCTTCGGTTTACGGTATACGTGAGGGTTACAAGGAATACAGCGAATACAGCACGCCGACCGACGTTATGAACCATGCATTATGGGAGTTTGACAGCCAAAACCGTGACAGGATAGACATTCCCGCAATTAACGTATCGGGTACGCTCGCCGATTTATCAAAGCTGGCGCAAAACGGCAATACATATTCTCTTAATCTCGGCGACGAGGTTTGCATATTTGACGGAAAAGAAAAGATATACGAACGGGTTATAAAAATCGAGTATTACCCTTACGAGCCTATGGAAACGGCAGTTTCAATAGGGCGTGTGAAAAAGGATATGTTCTTTTATCTCAATCAGATGGGTACTTTGGCAAAAAAGTACGGCAGTATATCAACATCAACCGGAAAGGTGAACGCTCAAGCCATAGCCGGACAGATAAGCCTTACGAGCGACATAAGCGGAGTGAGCAGTACGGGTGATTTGAAGATTTCGGGAGATGTTTTTGAAATAAAAAACGGCGGCAGTGTGAAATGCCGCATAGGAAATTCGGGCGGCGGATTTGTGTTTGACATATACAACAAATCGTCTGCCGACAAAGCCGTAAGCCTGGACAGCGACGGATTGAAAATATATGCGTCCGCCGTTAAGATAGGCAGCTGTACGATTACGGCGGACAGTGGAGGCAATCTGCTCGTAAACGGCAAAAAAATAATTGTGGAGGAGGCAGGCAAGTGATTTTAAAAGAAAACTACGACAGCAAAACAACTTTAAAAGACTGGTGGAAAACAGTAAGGGACAATTTCAGAACAATTTCCGAAAATGCCGCATCAAAAAAAGAACTCAGCGACAGCGTGAGTAAGGCGATCACAGAGTATGTTTCGGGCGATATGGCTGTACTTGAAGAGGTACGCCAAGCTCTTGAGGAAAATGCCGATGTGGTGGAGGTATTAAATTCATCAACGGCGAGCATAAACGCTCACAAGGCGGACAAGACAAATCCGCACGGCGTGACTGCGGCACAGGTGGGACTCGGAAACGTGCTTAACGTCGAGCAGGCTTCAAAAACGGAGCTTGCCGCCCTTGACGCCGCAAAAACGGAAATTGTATTCGGTACATACAACATTACGGATTTAACCGCATATTATAAAGCGGAAGAAAGAATTTCAGAGGTATTTATAAATCTCGGCTTTACCCCGAAAGCGGTGGAGGTTTGCAAGTACAACGGCTGCCGTTCGCAATCGTACGGCAATGAAAAAGGTGAAACCGTTGTTATATACGGCGGTACGGCAATTACGGGATTTCCCTGCCGTACAACTCATTACGCAAATCTTGAGGGCGGCGGAAGCAGTGACACGGTTTCAAAGATGGTTAACCACATCGAAATAGCACCGAACGGATTTTATGTGCGTGACTTTATTATTGCCGATACAAGTACATCGGGGTGGAAACTGTCATCACGAAACGCCGTCACCTCGGGACTTCATTATTTTAAGGCTTATAAAAATATTAATATTATAAACACGGGTGATGAAGATGCTGATTGATTTTAACGTTAAAAACCAAACCCTTGAGTGCGTTTCCGAATACCGTGCGGCAGAGGGGTCGCAGAATTACATAAAGTGCCGTTTTAAATTTTCAAAGGACTGGGACGGACTTACAAAATCCGCAATTATCATATGCCGCAGTATGAAAGAGCCGATTATAATATATACCGATGAAAACGACTGCTTTTATATTCCGCAGGTCCTGACAGGATTATGCCATATGTCGCTTGCCGGTACAGACGGAAATATGACAATTACAACCAACATAATTACGCTGGCTCTTGAGCGGACACTGCCGACAGACGGAGCCGTAAGTGCGGACGATCCCCAAAGTGATTTTTCGGAGCTTATCAAAAAAGTAAACGCCCTAAAAACAGAGCTGGCGCAGAAAGCCGACAAATCGGAGCTGGGAATACAGGACGGCGGCATTACAACGGAAAAGCTTGCCGATATGGCGGTTACGTGCGCAAAAATAGGCAGTGATTTGGGGCAGTTGATCGAAAGCAAATTGAGCAAAGCTCAGGCAAGCGAGGCGTTTGACCTTAAAGCGAATAAATCCGATGTTTACACAAAGGACGAAACAAACGAAATAATATCAGGTGAATTGGGAACCAGAATTATACCGTTGGGCAATCAAATAAACGGGTTATCCGGTATGATTAAGAAATTAAGAACCGACTGCGACGGCAAGGCGGATAAAACCGACGTTTATACCAAAGCCGAAACGGACAGCGCAATATCCGCTGCGATCGAAAGCTATGACACAGAGGTTATGGCATTGTTGGGCGGTGATGAAGAATGAGCGTAAAAACAAGGATTGCGGAGCTTAACAGCCGTCTTGCCGAAAAGCTTACCGCAAAGGGTGTTTCGGCAAACGGCACCGAAACAACTGCGGCGTTGATAAACAAGGTCGCTGACATAGACACGAGAGGTATAAATCCGAACTGGTGGAACTGGTCGTATTTTGATTACGGCGGCTGCCGTGACGATATGGCGAAAAAACTGAAATACAGTGATACAAGCAAAGCCGGGGTTTTTGTCGGAATGTTCCAGGAGGCGGTTAATTTTACCGAAATTCCGAGAATTGACACAAGTAACGGACAATCATTTCAGTCTATGTTTCAGAATTCGCAGCCTAAAAGCACAAAGCTTGTGACAATACCGATATTGAATTTTACAAAAGCCGTTTCGGTGGCAAGTGCTTTCGGCAATTGCGTTAATTTGGAAAATCTTACTCTGGAGGGGACACTGAGCATAAGCGGTCTTGATTTACATTGGTCAGGCAAGCTGTCAAAGGCAAGCATCATATCGGTAATAAATGCATTATCGGCTTCGGTCGCCGATAAGTCAGCAACATTTTCAAAAACGGCGGTAAATACCGCATTTGAAACGTCGGAGGGGACTGCTGACGGCGCCGAAAGCGAAGAATGGCTTAATCTCATTTCTCAAAAATCAAACTGGACGATAACATTATCATAGGAGGCAGAAGATGAAAACAGAAACTATAACACGCAAAAAACTTACAGCCGCCGACGGAATGATACTTACGGACGGGGCGGCTTACGGCAGAGAAATATTTCTTGCCGAGGGTGCTGATTTGGCTGTGTGGCATGAAATAACCGAGGCGGAATACGAGGATATTATGCAGGCGGCAGACGGGGTGCAAAAGTATGAATGAGGCGGAAATAAGAGAGCGGCTTGCTTATTCCGAGCAGGACAGAAAATCAATGCACAGGCGGCTCGACTGTCTTGAGGGACTTATCGAAAGCGTACATATCATCGCAACCGAAACAAAGGCTATGCGTGAAGATATGAATACCCTTAATATGCGGGTTGCCGAAATAGAGAAAAAACCCGAAAGACGCTTTGACGGACTGATAAATATAATCCTGACCGCAGTTATAAGCGGATTGGCGGGATATTTTGTGAATTTGTTTATTTAGAGGTGAGGTTTATGAAAATTAATTGGAAAGTAAGATTTAAAAATCCCGTTTTCTATATACAGATGCTGATTGCTTTGTTTACGCCCGTTCTGGCATATATGGGTATTACAATTCGGGACCTTACAAGCTGGGGCGCAGTGCTTAACGTACTGCGTGAGGCTGTATTTAACCCGTACATTCTTATTTTGGCGGCGGCGAGCTTATGGAATGCCGTGATAGACCCTACCACCGAGGGTATGGGCGACAGCACTGCGGCAATAAGCTATGAGGAGCCGAAAAGGAGAGGACAATGAATATTATAAAGACCGACTGGAAATGGAACGGCACGCTTTCAAAGCGTGCCTCCACCGAATATATCGCACTGCATCATGCGGAGGCTGTGGAGTGTACCGCAAAGCAGGTCGATGAGTGGCACAAATCAAACGGCTGGGCGGGAATAGGCTATCACTTTTTCGTGAGAAAGGACGGCTCGATTTATGAAGGCCGTCCGTTATGGGCACTCGGCGCCCATGTGCAGGGGAAAAACAACGTATCGGTGGGAATTTGCGCAGAGGGCGATTATCACAACAAGGATAAAGTAATGCCCGATGCACAGAAAAAATCGATAAAGGAGCTGATCGCCTATCTTAAGGGATTGTATCCCAATGCAGAAATCGTGGGTCACGGTGAGATAGGTGCAAGCAGTTGTCCGGGACAGTATTATCCGCTTGCGGAAATGAAAAATGAATGGAAAGAAGATGATGAAGTGAGTCAGGAATATATCGATAAGCTGGACGCAATTGATAAATCGCTTGCGCATTTGTATCAGACGGTTGATGAAATAGCCGAGCGCCTAAACAAGCTTGAATCACCGATGATATATAATTATGTTGACAAAAATATGCCGGACTGGGCGCATGAAGCCGTACAGGCGGCAATAGACAAGGGCGCCCTTAAAGGCGACGGCAACGGTTTGGGACTGACGTATTCGGATTTGCGCACAATAGTGCGTGAGTACAGAATGGGGTTATATAATTAACATTTTATACTTGACGTTTTGTATGGTAAATGATACAATATTCGTGACAAAAGGGTACAGACCTTTCGGTCTGTACCCTTTACATTTGATACGGAAAGGAATATATATTTATGAAAACATCGGAACAGAGAGCGGAAGAACTCTTGAAAAAAATGACCGTGCGTGAAAAGGTGGGACAGCTTAATCAGTGCGGAAACTCGATTTACAATGACGATTATAAAGTAGGCTGGGATTTATTAAGAGAGGGAAGAATAGGTTCTTTCCTCGGAATTTCAACCGTGGAAAAAGCGAACGAACTGCAAAAAGCCGCAGTGGAGGAAACAAGACTCGGTATTCCGCTCCTTTTGGGATACGACGTAATACACGGCTACAGAACGGTATTCCCGACCCCGTGGGCGGAGAGCTGTTCATGGGAGCCGGAAATTGCACGCAGAACATCGGAGGCATCAACCGAGGAGGCGGCGGCAAACGGTGTCGATTGGGTGTACGGCCCTATGATAGACGTATCACGGGACCCGAGATGGGGACGAATTGTTGAGGGCGCAGGCGAGGACGTATACCTTTCGTCCGAATTTGCAAGAGCAAGAGTTAAAGGAATACAGGGCGATGATATTTCGGACGGAAAGCATCTTGCGGCATGCGCAAAGCATTACGTAGGATACGGTGCGTGCATAGGCGGACGTGATTACAATTCCGCTGATATGTCGGAGCAGACTTTGCGTGACGTGTATCTGCCCCCGTTCAAGGCGGCGGTTGACGCAGGCGTTAAGTCGGTTATGACGGGATTTCACGATCTGAACGGCGAACCGTGTACGGGCAGTAAATACCTAATTACCGATGTTTTGCGAGGTCAGCTTGGATTTGGCGGAGTGACAATATCCGACGCAGGCTCTACGGATCAGCTTAAAATACACGGCTTTACCGAGGACGACCGTGACACCGCAAAAACGGCGCTTATGGCAGGACTTGATGTGGAAATGTGTTTTGGTATCTTTACATATCAGGATAACTTAGAGGATCTTGTAAATGACGGAATTGTTCCCGAAGAAAAGCTTGACGAGGCGGTTAAGCGTGTGCTTACCTTAAAATTTGAGCTTGGACTGTTTGAAAATCCGTACAGAAATGTTGAAAAAGCGGCGGCAGTTCTCCTCACGGAGGAAAAACGTGCCCTGGCACGTGAGGCGGCAAAGCGTTCGGCAGTGCTTTTGAAAAACGAGGGAGTTCTTCCGATAGCGGAGGACAGCAAGGTTGCTGTCGTAGGTCCGTTTGCCGACAACGGTTCGGAAATGATAGGCGCATGGTCAGGCTTGGGCAAGGGCGATGAGGCAGTAACTCCTCTTGCCGCATTCGGCGAGAATGCAATATATGCAAAGGGCTGCGGCGTATTGGACGACAGCGAAAATGATTTTGAAACTGCAAAAGCGGCAGCGGAAAAGAGCGATGTTGTGCTTGCGTTTATCGGCGAAAGTTCACAGCTTAACGGCGAGGGAAAAAGCCGTACAAGAAACGTTGTTCCGGCAGCGCACATCGAGCTTTTAAGACAGCTTAAGGAAACGGGCAAAAAGGTTGTTGCCGTAGTTATAGGCGGACGTCCGCTGGTACTGACCGAAATATGCGAAATCGCCGATGCGGTTATTTTCTCGGGTGCATTGGGTACAGAGGCAGGAAATGCGTACACGGATATTATATACGGAAGATACATTCCGAGCGCAAAGCTTGTAAACACAATGCCGACAGTTGTCGGACAGGCGCCGATATATTACAGTATGAAAAATACGGGAAAACCGCCTGTTGAAGAATTTTTCTGGACGAGCAAATACGTGGACGCTCCGATAAAACCGCTTTATCCGTTCGGTTACGGTTTATCGTACACAAGCTTTGAATATTCAAACATTCGTGTTTCAAAGGATCGTGTTACGGAAGATGAAACCATAACGGTAACGGCGGACGTTAAGAACACGGGCGATTTTGACGGCGAGGAGGTTGTACAGCTTTACGTACACGATATTACCGCCTCGCAGACAAGACCTATGAAAGAACTGAAAGGCTTTAAGAAAGTATTTATCAAAAAGGGCGAAACCGTTTCCGTTTCGATAGAACTTCCCATTCACAGCATCGGTTTCCACAACCGTCAGCTTGAATATATTGTTGAAAAGGGTAAGTTTACGGTTATGATGGGTACAAATTCGGACGATGTAATCGAGACCGAAATAACAGTGGAATAAAAAGAAACTGCGGCAAAATGAAATCATTTTGAAATCATTTTGCCGCAGGTTTTTTGGTACAGTTTGTTTTTATATCGATAATATATATCTTCTTACTTTATGCGATCTGTGCATTTTGCTAAAGTCCAATTATCAATATTCGTAAAGTCTTACCATAGTCGCTATTGCTTGTTCAACCGTATATTGCCCTTTCGGATCAAATTCCGTTTCCGATATTCCTTTCATAATATTCATTGAATACATACTTGAAACAGCGGAAACAGCCCAATCAGAGATTGCGTTTTTGTCCGCATATATCGGTTCGGAATTTATCAGGGTTTTGTTACCGAGAAAAGCGGCGGTTCGGTACAGAATAACCGCGGCTTGCTCGCGTGTAATATACGCATCGGGGGCGAAAGTTCCGTCGCCCATTCCCTCGATTATTCCCATCGCGGCTAAAGCTTCGGCTTCGGTATAATAGCAGTCGGAAAATTTATTGTCTGTTGCGTTTTGAATACCCTTTTCCGATAATATATCCTGCATTGCAAAGGCAATCCCCGTTCTTGAATCGGTGTCGGGACTGAATTCGGTTGCTGTAAGGCGGTATATGAGCCTGCAAAAATCATACCGTGTAATCGGCTGTGTGTATTTGTCGGATAAATCATATACCATTAAGTTGCAGGCGGCGGCTTTTTCCGTTTCGGGGACTGCCCATTCGCTTGCCCCGACAGTTACCAGCAAGTCTTTTTGGGGAATTTCAATATCATCGGTTTGAGTAAACTCTCTTTGCTTTTCTCCCTTGTATTTCACTTCCGGAACTTCATTGAAATAAGTATAATTTAAGGTCATATCTGCACTGTTAAGCGCATTTCGTGAATTGCCGATAACGGGCAGATACCACACATAATTCTGCTTTGTTTTTCCGTGCGAGTCGTATGCCTTTCCGTATTTGCCGGCAATAATACCGCCGTTTGAATATACAACATACGATTTGCTTTTATCTTTGTTCCAAAGCTTTACATAATTTCCCGAAATGTCATATGCCGACAGCGGAGCTATAACACGATCATAATTAAAATTCCAATATACCTTTAACCAGTCCGTCAAATCTTCATAATCAATATCGGCACAGGTTTTTTCGGTGTTATTTACGATTACGCCGCTGTTTATTTCGTTTATATCATCTTCGCCTATTACATTGTGAAACGGCATAGAGGGCAGTATGGATAAGGTATTTTTAAAATCAATACGGATTTGATGCGTTTCATCACTCCAGTTATAACTGCCGTATTTTGCAAGCTCATCGCTCTGAATAAGCACCGTTCCGTTTTCCAGCTCAAATACATTTGCCGGAATATCCGAATCGAGATATACCTCTGCACTTGTTGTGTAAACCTTTAATACATCGGGCGATGAGGGGACTTCGCTTGGGTGAATTTCTTTTTCCTCATTGCGTGTAACCTTGTAAACGTTATTTTCTTTTTCAACATCAAATCCGTAATGCGCAAGCTCCTCTACGGGCAGGTATACGAAGTTGTTCGGAAGCTGTGCGGCGGGAACGGAATTTCCGTTTATATACAACATATTATCTTTCAATTGCGTTTCGCCCTCATATTCACGCTCGGCAAATACCGTAACAGATGCGGTAATGAGCATTGCAGCCGATAAAATAATGCATAATAATTTCTTCACTTTGATTTCTCCTTGTGTGATTTTCTTGACGGTTTGATTTTCTCCTGCTTTTGCGATGATTTGCGTAAAGCCGACGGTGTGACATTAAAATGATTTTTAAATGTCTGGCAGAAATGGCTCAGACTTGAATATCCGACGGTTTCGGCAATCGAGTCGAAATCCGAACCGGTATTTTTGACAAGCTCATATGCGGTGTTCATACGCAGGGTATATATGTATTTCTGCGGAGTGGTGTTGAAGAATTTTTTCATAAGCCGCACCAACTGCGCACTGCTGTATCCCGAAATCCGCTGCAATGCAGGCAAGCCCTCGGAAATGTTCTCTATTGAATGCATTCGGTTTACTGCGTCCATAAAGTTTTGCGGAACTTTGTCATCAAGGGGCGTCCGCACAATGAAATCGCCTATAAATTCACCGAGGAGCAGCTTGTACATTATCTTCTTTTTAACTATATCGGAAATAAAGACTTTCTCGCAAGCGGCAACTATGGAATTTTTCTGATCCGAATCGACGGAAAAAACGGTGAAATCGGAATTTTTTACGCCGTAAGCGTACATAAACGCCTCGAACTCGCTCGCCTCAACCGAAAGTATGTACACGACAACATCGCTGCTGTATGAACAGTAGTAATGATTTTGATACGGGCGCACAATAACAATATCATTTGCATTAAGCTTTTGTTTTTCGCCCTCAAGCCAATGATAACAGATGCCTTTTTCGATAAAGATAATTTCGTAAAATTCATGCATATGCTTTGCATTGCCGAGCTGTGAGCTTCCCGAAATGCCTTGCTGCAGCAAATATCCGTAATGCTGCAGAGAATAAAATCCGCTTACACGTGCCAAAGAATTCATGACGTATCACCTCTTTATATTAATTATACTATGCGGCACCGGCTTTGTCAATAAAAGCAATAACAAAGAGCGGTTAGTACCGCTCTTTGTTACGTGTTTATAAAAACAGTCCGTGTGTCCTGCTCCCATTCAACCTTTGCATTGAATATGTCCATCACAAATCTTAACGGAACCATTGTACGGTCGTTGAGAACCTTTGCGGGCGCTTCAAGCTTTATACTGCTTCCGTTGACATTGGCAATATCGCTGCCTATCGTAAGCTTTACCGTTTTTCCGCCGTGCTTTATCGTAACGGTCATAGAGTCCTGATCCCACAGCACGTCCGCATTCAAAAGCTCGGAAATGCCCCTCACGGGAATGAGCGTATAGTTGCCGTCGATAAGCGGATACTGATCCTCAAATTCAACAAGATTGCCGTTTAAGCGTATCTTTGCACCGAGATACTCCATATCATGATGATAATAGCGCAGTACATGCTCTATGTATTCGGCGTCGCCGTATTTTTCATACTGCCAGTTGTCCGCATACTTTGCGGCGTTTATGCGCTCACTGAGCCAGTCGTCGCCTTTTGCCTCGATTATCCTGTTTAAAACGGTTCTGCCGAAGTTGTAGGACTGAATCATTTTCATATAATCGCAGTCATACGCTATAAGCGACTTTGAAATAACCCACGCCGCATACGGCACGGCTTTTTCGGGATCGAGCCTGTCATTTAGCGTCCATTCCACGCCGGTCGTATCAAGACCGAACTGTTTAAAGCTTTTTTCGTTGGTATACTCTATCTGCATAATTCCCCAGGCGGGGTATTCGCTCCCGTCCTCACGGTAGCTCAGATTTCTTCCCGATGACTCCTGCATACATATTGCGGCAAGCAGGTTCGGGTCAACGCCGTATTGATTGCCTGCCTTTTGGAACAGGCTGTAGTAAGATTTCACGGCGGAATTAAGATTGCTTGTTCCTATCTGTATTCCCTCCATGGAAGTGCCCCGATGGTCGGGGATAGCCCCTGAGGCAAACGCCGTTATGCTTGAAAACATAACCGCTGCCGCACAGATAATTCCTGTAATTCTTTTGTTCATAATAAACCTCCGTTCTGAGGACATTATACACTATAACCGAATGTTCGTCAATGTTTTATATTGGCTGTGTATAAAGCAAGTGGAAAAACGGCAAAATAATTCCGAAGTCCGAAAGGGATTTTGAAAGGAGTTTTATATATGAAGCAATACATTGAAATTACGGACGTCTTTGCAAGAGAGGTTATGGATTCGAGAGGAAACCCGACGGTTGAGGCGGAGGTGCATACGGGATACGGCGTGGGGAGAGCGATTGTTCCGTCTGGAGCGTCAACGGGAAAGTATGAGGCGGCGGAACTGCGTGACGGCGATAAAAAGCGCTACGGCGGCAAGGGAGTGAAAAATGCGGCGGAGCATGTAAACACAAAAATTGCCGATGAGCTTATCGGAATGAATGTTCTCGATCAGCGCCTGATTGATATGCGAATGTGTGAGCTTGACGGAACGGAGAATAAATCAAAGCTCGGCGCAAACGCAATATTGAGCGTGTCGCTTGCGGCGGCAAAAGCGGCGGCGGCAAGCCTTGATATACCGCTGTACCGATATATCGGGGGCGTAAATCCGCATATTATGCCCGTGCCTATGATGAATATTTTAAACGGCGGTGCGCACGCAAATAACAATGTGGACATACAGGAATTTATGATAATGCCGTTCGGGGCAAAAACGTTCAGACAGGGACTGCGCTGGTGCAGTGAGGTGTTTTATTCGCTTAAAAGCGTGCTGTCGGATATGGGAAATACCACGGCGGTCGGCGATGAGGGCGGATTTGCGCCGAACCTCGAAACGGACGAACAGGCGCTTGATATTATCGTGTCGGCAATTGAAAAAGCGGGATATATTCCGGGTGAGGATTTTAAAATAGCGATAGACGCCGCCGCATCGGAATGGGAAACAGACAGCGGATATATGCTCCCCAAGGCAGGGGTAAGAAAAACGTCCGACGAGCTCATAAAATACTGGTCGGGAATTATTGAAAAGTATCCTATATTCTCTATAGAGGACGCTCTCTCCGAGGAGGATTGGGACGGCTGGATACGCCTTACGTCCCTGTTGGGCGATAAGGTACAGCTTGTGGGCGATGATCTTTTTGTAACAAATCCGAAACGGCTTGCAAGGGGAATAGAATGCGGCGCCGGAAATTCGATACTGATAAAGCTTAATCAGATAGGCACGCTTACGGAAACGCTCGATGCGGTCGAAACGGCGCATCGTGCCGGATACAGTGCGGTTATATCGCACAGAAGCGGCGAAACAGAGGATACAACAATTGCGGATATTGCCGTTGCGGTAAATGCCGGACAGATAAAAACGGGAGCGCCGTCAAGAACGGACAGAGTTGCAAAGTACAATCAGCTTTTGAGAATAGAAGAAGAATTGTACGGAACAAGCAGGTACGGCAGAAACTAAAACAAAAAATGCATACCGCCAAATCACCCTTAAAAGGGCGGTTCGGCGGTATGCGTGTTTACGGAAGATACACAACATTATATCCCAACAGTTCGGCGGCGGTGCGGAGCGGAACGTATGTATTTCCGTTTACAAGCTGTGCCGCCGTGTCTGTTTCGTAAAATTTTCCGTTTATTTCATAATTTTTTTCGCCTATTCTGAAAAATATCGGATTGCTTTTGTATCCGTCCGTTTCCAAAGCCATGCCGGAATGAGGATAAATCGCAATGCGTGCGGGATTTTCAAACCACAAAATATATTTGTGAATAAAATCGCAAAACTCTCTTGCCGGAACGAGCGTTCTTCCGTTTTCATCAATAAACGGTTTTAATGTAAAATCGGCTTTTTGCCCGTTTATGGTTATATCAAGCTTTTCATTTACGGAAATTTTCGGATTTGCGAGTGCTGTTATCTCGTTTATTTTAAGCTGATCATCTGCCGTATAGAGTACATAAGGCTCTCTGCTCATTAAAGCGCCGTATCGGTCAACACCGCCGCTTTGTCCTATAAACGCATATGAAAGACCTCCGTCCTTTTTTTCAATTGTTATGTATGTGCCGTCTTGTGCCATCGGTTCCGGCTCAAGGGCAGAAGTGAGCATAAGACTGTCGCTTATATCATAAAAAGCGTTTTTATCAACATAATTTGTTTCGGAGCTGATTGTTATTGCCACACTCACGGCGTCCTCACGGCTCACACCCAAAAACTGAGTCAGCGTGATTTTTCCGCCGACTGTTTCGGTTTCTGCCGCAAATGTAACCGCAGTACACAACATCATTATACATAACAGGCTGAATATTATTTTTTTCATCTTGTAAAACCTCCTCTTATTGAATCGTTACATACTCTTGCCAGCGGTAAATTACATTGTAATCTTTATCAGAAACTACACAGCATACACGGTATTTTTCACCGCTTACAAATTGATTTTCGGGGATAACTTCTTCAGGCATTGTCTCTTGCTGTTCGGGCGAAAATTCATATATGAGTTTTTTCTTTGGAGTTAAAACGAACTGCGGTGTTTCGGTATTTTTATTTTCATCAATATTAAGTGCAACACTTTGTTTATCCTTGTCATAAACATATATTGAAACGTGTTCTGCTTGCGGCAGGGTTATATCAGAGTTTACAATAATGCATTTCTCTGTAGCTTCTTTTATGCTGAATTTGATACCGTCAGCTTTTTTGTTTTGATAGTTATCCTCATACATTGTGAAATAATGATTGTTTGTATCCCTCATACCCCAAACAGCCTTCGTATAATCTTCAAGAAAATTGCCTATGTATGATAAACCGTTATCGGCTTGCAGTACGTCAAAACTCATATTTTCGGGATTGTCATTTTTGTCGGCAATACTGAGGTCTACAAAAACAGTTTGCATTTTTTTGCTGTCATCAAAAGCGAAATAAACTCCGATTCGTCTGTATTTGCTCTCGTTTTTTTTCGTCAAAGCCGTTATAGCCATTGCTTCGGGCGTGTAACCCGGATTATTAAACTCAATAAAATTAATTTCCGAACAATACGGATATTTACGTAAATAATCGGGACTGTCAACCTCACCGCTGTAATTATAAACCATTGACCAACTTTGTGACGCAAGCTTTATTTGACCCTTTTCTCCCGAAAGCTCTATAATTTGGTCATTACTTACAAGTCCTTTTATATTCCTGCATTGATAGCGGTTTACGGTAACATCAATTTTTCCGTCCTCGCCTGCGACATCTTCATAAACCCACGCAGGCACATTTTTACCCGAAACATTTACGGGAAATTTAACTCCGTCCTTATAATAAATTTCATTTTTTGTGAAATGCTCCAAGCCGTCCGTGCCGACTGCCGCCATAACAATGGTTGCACCAAGCATTGTCACGGCAATGGCGCAGGACATCACCGCTGCCATAATTTTTGAAATCCGTCCGCTTTTTGAACGGATTTTTGTAAACCTGTTCTGCAAGATCTTTTTATTTGCACTCATTTTAGTTGTGTATAAATTTTCAAGCATTTTTCTGTCTCCTTTACGTTATATTCACATAATCTTGCCGGCGGTAAATAACGTTGTCATATTCATCGGTTATAACACAAAGAACCGCATAAGTTTTTCCGCTTTCATATTTTTGGGGTGAGTGTATGTTGGGAACTTTTATTTCTGTTCCGTTTACTTCCGATAAATTGTACGGTTTAATTGTGCCGCTGTGGTATATTTGCTGTGGCTCACATGTATAAATTTGGAGCTTTGAAGCTTTTTCAATGTTTACATTGGGTTTGACGGTTATAAAATCATTATCAGCCTGCACAATGCTTATGTCAATGTTTTCAACATTACGGTTATCATACTTGTTTTCAAAGTATGTGAAATAATTTACATAAATGCCGTCGTTGTAAACTTTTTCGGCATTTTCATAATCGCCGATAAATTGAACATTATAGCCTTTTGAAAAACTTTCAAATCCTACATCTTTTTGGAAGGCTTTATAGTCTAAACCTATATACATTGCAAGATTATCGGTTTCTGTAGTAAAGCGGACGTAAATATTATCGGTATCAATATTGCCGTTATCTGTTGTGTTATACGTGCAAAGCATAACAGTACGGTCGTATTCTGTATCGGTATTATAATAGCCGGAGGTTCCTGTACGGATAAGCGTTTCTTTTCCTTTATCACCGCTTATCGTCGCTGTATTGGTGTGGGTAACGAGTCCGGAGGTGTCACGCATATCTGTTTTGTTAATCATAAGCGTCAGTTTTCCGTCGGAGGAGATGTCTTTTATCCATTGCGGTGTATTTTCAATATCTGCATCAACGGACAATCTCATACTGCCTAAAATATAAACCTCGTTTTTATCCCAATGCTCCAAGCCGTCTGAGCCGACCGCCGCCATAACAATAGTTGCGCCGAGCATTGTCACGGCAACGGCGCAGGACATCACCGCCGCCATGATTTTTGAAATCCGTCCGCTTTTCGAGCGGATTTTCATAAACCTGTTCTGCAGCGTCTTTTTGTTTGCGCTCATTTTTGTTGTGTATAAATTCTCTAACATTTTTTAGCTCCTTTCTGCGGCTAAATTAAGAATTGTCTGCATATATAACTTTTGTTCATCTTCGGACATGTTTTTTGTCACCGACATATCGCACGATACCTCGCAAGCCTCGCTCAGATTTGCACAGGCAAGATAACAAAGCGGATTGAACCAGTGAACGGCGTTTACCAAAACGGCAAACCATTTCACAAACAAATCCTTTCGCTTATAATGGGTCAGCTCGTGCAAAAGCACCATACGCATATTCCCGTCGGGGATTTCACGGCAGGGAATATATACTGTCGGAAACAATACGCCAACAAGCATAGGCGAGTCTATATCCGCTGACGCTTTAAGTCTGATATGCTTTTTAATTTTAAGCTCATTTTTTACTTCCGAAAATATCTTGTTGTCGGAAATCTTGACTGCATTTTTGCTTTTACGGCACAAAAACCTAAAATAGCTTACAATGACGATAAGCAAAAATATAAGAACGCCTGCACCCCATATATATGCGATAAGGTCAAAGAGCCGTATTTGAATTTTGGGGGATAGATTAACCTCCCTGTATTCGAGCGGTGTATCATAGGTTATAACCGTATCGGGAGGGGTTTCCTCATCGGTCTGCACCGTTTGATTTTGCGGCGCTATCGAGAGTTTTTGAGCCTCTTTTTTCGGTATCAGCCTGTACATCGGCACTACCATGGAAATAAGTACAACAACCCACACGCAGTATTGCCACCTTGCCGGCAGCTTCTTGGCGGTAATGGGTTTTAAGAGTAAAAGCAGCGCCGTTATACCGAAACCGAACAGGCTTAATATAAGCACTGTTTTAAAAATATCATACAAATTTATCACTCCAAATCAAACATACTTTTAAGCTCCGACATATCCTCTTTGGAAAGCTTTTTGTTCTCATAGAGTGCCGCAACAAGATTTTTAACCGAGCCTTTATATATTTTCGATAAAAAGCTCTCCGTTTCGCTCATATCATAATCATTTTGTTTAAGAATAGGATAATATAGATTTGTGTTTCCCTTTTTTTCGCAGGATACAACATTTTTCTTTAATAATCTCTGCAAAAATGTAGAAACGGTGGACGGTGTCCAGTCGTTTCCGTCAAGCGCTCCGACAACATCGGATACCGTCATTTTCTTTCCCGAACTCCACAAAATTTTCATAATACTGTATTCCGAATCGGTAATTGTGTGTTTTGCATTTGACATATAAAATGCCTCCTTATGCTCATAAGATTTTCAATCAGTGTAATTACACTTGTAGCTACTGTAATCAGTATAACATGGTCAGCTACATTTGTCAAGACTTTAAATAAATTTAATTTCGTTCGACAAAACCTCTTATTTTTTTATAGAGGAAAATCAAACCCGAAAGCAGTATTTACTATAATATAAGGAATGTTTAGGAGGTAATGTTATGGAACTATCCATTGCGGGAAAATATAAAACGCTCATAATCCGGCTCGACGGCGATTTGGATCATCACAGCACAGGCAGGCTGAGGGAGCGCATAGACCGTGAACTGCGGCGGACGGGTGCGGTAAATGCGGCGTTTGATTTCAGCCGTGTGTCGTTTATGGACTCGTCGGGAATAGGCTTTATAATGGGCAGATATAAAATAGTACAGGCTCTCGGCGGCAGGATAATAATATACGGTATATCGGATAATGTGCGCAGAATTATAGAAATGTCGGGGATAGACAAGCTTGTCGTTACGGCTAAAAATCTTGAATACGGTCTTATGGAGGTGAGAATATGACTAATAAAATGAAGCTGGAGTTTCCGGCAAATTCGGATAATGAACGCTTTGCAAGAACCGTGGCGGCGGCGTTTATTCTTGAACTCGACCCTACACTTGACGAGATGTCGGAAATAAAGACGGCAATTTCCGAGGCGGTGACAAACGCCGTAATTCACGGCTATGCAAACTGCGGCGGAACGGTAACGCTTGAGGGGTACATAAACGGCAGTACGGTGGAATTTGTTGTTAAGGACAAAGGCACGGGCATAGAGGACGTTGAAAAGGCACGTGAACCGCTGTACACCGGCAGACCCGATATGGAGCGCTCCGGAATGGGATTTACCATTATGGAAACATTTATGGACAGCATAAGCGTTGAAAGCGCTCCGGGCAAAGGCACTACAGTGAGAATGTCGAAAAGAATAGAGCAGGTGCAGCAGTGAACGATAACGCAGTTTTGATAAAGCGTGTGAAAGAGGGGGACAAGGAAGCGCAGGACAAGCTGGTGGAAAATAATATGGGGCTTGTGTACAGCGTTGTGAAACGGTACAGCGGAGGAAGTTACGATGCGGAGGATCTTATACAGATAGGCGCAATCGGACTTATAAAAGCGGTAAAAAAATTTGATACAAGGTTTAATGTAAGATTTTCAACCTATGCCGTGCCTGTGATTGCCGGTGAGATTAAAAGGTTTATGCGTGATGACGGGAGCGTTAAAATCAGCCGCACGCTTAAAGAAACGGCAATGAAGGGCTGGCGTACCGCAGAGGAACTGCGCAGGGAGCTGAACCGTGAGCCGACCGTTAAGGAGATTGCAAAAAGAGGAGATATAGACGAGGAACTTTTGAGCGAAGCTTTTGAAGCCGCCGCTCCTCCAACGTCAATATACGAAAAAATATATGAAAGCGGCGATAAGGAAATACAGCTTCTTGATACAATGGCGTCGCAGGGCGATGAAGAAAAAATGATAAACAAGGTTATGGCGGACTGCATATTGCAGAAACTTTCGCCAAGGGAACGGCAGGTTATGGTGCTGAGATATTATAAAGGAAAGACGCAGACCGAGATAGCGCGTGAGATAGGAGTGTCGCAGGTGCAGGTGTCGAGAATAGAAAAACAGATAATAAAGTCGGTGCGTTCGTCATTTTTGTGAGTGAACAGACGTAAAATGACGGATAAGTGTATTCTTTGCACAAAATAGAAATTTTTGTGTTTAAAAGTGTTGACAAAGGGGAAAATATCTGTTAATATAAATAAGCTGTCGCTTGAG
>ERZ808246.58-NODE-58-length-93174-cov-17.786349_pt1 | contig 93174 bp, 101 predicted proteins | sample MGYA00521083_ERZ808246 | MGnify/ENA primary metagenome ERZ808246 (study PRJEB31516, sample SAMN03275577) | gut metagenome | biome: mammalia-associated habitat; material: feces | host: Papio cynocephalus | place: Kenya | collected 2012-07-07 ... | reverse complement strand
TATACTTCATGACCGCTTCATAGTCCTCATCCAGTGAGGAAATTGCCAGCACATCTACACCCGGCGCGGCACTTTGTGCCTCAGTGATTTTGCTTTCCACATTGGAACAAAGATCCGATTTCGTCAGAACCACCACAGGTGTTGCACCGCTGTCGTAGGTAACGGACAGATACCGCTCCAGCCGCCGGATATTAAAGTTGTTGTTCAGCGACATACAGAGAAAAGCGGTATCAATATTGGCAGCGACGACCTGTTCCTGTTTTCCTGTGCCCGCCGCTTTTCGGATAAAGCAGCTCTTCCTCGGAAACAACCCTGTGATGACCGCATTGCTGCCGTCATCCGGCCATTCTGCAATGACATAATCACCAACGGCGGGATAATCGGAGATCGTTTGCGTTTCATACCGGTATTTCCCGGAGACGACAGCCGACTTCACCTCGGTGCCGCTCCGGAGCTTATATAGTCCTTTTTCCTGCGAGATGACTCTCGCCCGCAGCTCGTTCATGCCTGTACCTCCGTATCTGAAAAGGATCTGCTGTAAACCGGCAAAACCCGTTTCCAAAACACAAGTCCGTTTACAAGCAAAAGCACGCCGAATCCGACTCTCGCCACCCATTCGGGCACAAGAAGTGCGATCCCGTTCATATCTCCGCCGCCGAACAGTCCGCACAGCAGGCTTAAATACAGCGGGTCGAGCAGAAGCAGCGCAATCGTAATATAGTAAAGCACGGCGCGCAGCAGTTTGCTCCCTATCGTGCCGATCTTCTTTGCAAGTGCAGTCAACAGATACGCTATACAGAAAGTTGCCACAGCACCTACAAGGCAGAAGATGCCGAGCTGCGTATCTGTCATGCGTTCACGGAAAACATCGACCTGCACGCCAAGCCCCATCAATTTGATCTGCCGGAACACCCCTGTAAACAGGGCGTACAACAGGTGTGCTCCTTCGTGGACAAGATAATAGGCGATCACGGCCGCCAGAATACCGATGTATTGCCGTGCTCTCTTTGACATAGTTTTTCTCCTTTTCTCCGTCATTGATCCGAAAACAGAATAAAAATGCTTAGTTTTCCTTCATTGTATTCAGCTGCAAGATTTCCACCCATCTTTTCGGTGAGCAGCTTGGCGATGGAAAGCCCAAGCCCCGTTCCGCTTCTTGCGGTATTTACTGTGTAAAAGCGCTCAAACAAATGCGCCGTTTGCATGGCATCTAAATCCTTAGCATGGTTTTCAAACCATACCGTGCCGTCGGGCGATAGTCGGACGGACAAGTCCCCGTCAGAATACTTGGCGGCATTGGAAAGAATATTATCAAAAATCCGCCGCAGGGCGTGTCGGTCAAGCGTTCGCTCGATCTGCTGCTCCGATAGGGCAATATCGGGTACGATCCCGCGTTCGGAAAGTGCTCCGTAAAATCCGGCAAGGCTTTGCTCCAGAATGTCATTCAGACAAACCGGCTCAAAATGCAGTTCCTCCGTTGTTCCGGCAATGACCGAATACCGAAACAGCTCCTCGGTTAGTCCGCGCATGGCATCGGTGCGTTCGCGGATCACGGAAAGATAGCGCTCTGACGCTTCAGACTGTGGCTGCTGCGCAAGCAAATCAAGGTAGCCGCAGATCGCAGTCAGTGGGGTGCGCAGGTCGTGGGAAATGTTGGTGACCGCATTTTTTAATTCCATATCACCATGTTGCAGCTTTAGGCGCTCTTTGCGGAGCAAATGCAGCTGACAGTTGATTTTCGAAGCAAGGGTGCGCATGGCACGATCACCGGATGAAATGGAAATGAGCGTGTTCGTATCCGTTTTCAGCTTGTCATTCAGTTCCCGTGCGACTTCTTTCAGTGATGCACGCAGGGAGAGCAGATACAGCAGTGATCCGATAACGCAAAATGCAAGTGCAATGACGATCAGCACGACCCAAAACTCCATAACCACCTCTTACTTCAAATCCCGGCGTCGGAAAAATACTAAGCCGCATCCCGTTGCCACAAGGAGAATGATCCCGTCATAAAGCGCCAGCATCGTCGGCTTTTCGGCATTCATATCGCTGATCTGAAGCATCTGCCCGCCCGGTGTAAAGTCCTGCATAAATTCGTACACCTGTCGTTTGGTTCCGCTGATGTAATTGGGATTTTTCGTCTCCGGTTCCTCCACGGTCACGCCGTCCTCTGTATAGGAATAACCCGCCAGATACTCCGGCTCATTCAGTGCAGAGGTGATGTAAACGCCGATGAAAAGCAGCACAAATACCAGCAGAATACATCCGGCAACCGTGTGCGATTTGTTTTGGCACAGCATGGCGATCAGCGTAAAGAGTGCCGTAAGGGCGGCCAGCAGCGCAAGACTTAGCGCTCCGTACATCAGCAGCTTTGCCGGAGCGGATTGGATCTGCTCTCCCAGCAGAAGCCCGAGGGCACCTTGCGGAACAACAAAGGCAATGCTCAAAATGATTCCGGCGCAGCAGCAGGTGATGAGATTGGCAAGGTAGATATTACTGCGCCTGTGTCCGGCGATCAGTTTATTGCGCAATGTCCCGCCGGAATAGTCGCTGCCGACAAACAGTGCAGCCAAAACCGAATTCAGAATCGGGCAAAGAATGGCACAGGTGAGAAGCCGGAAATCCATTACCCAAACGGCACCCTCCCGGTGAACATTGACGGCGTTGACCACCGTCATGAAAACGCCGAAAAACACCGTCAGGGCTGAAAGCAGCCGGAATGTTCTGTCGTGCCACAAGCGGGAAAGATTTGCTCTGAGCAGTTTACGCATGGTGCTCACCTCCTACAAGGTTCATATAAAAGCTCTCAAGGCTCTCGTCCTGCTCCGTAAGATTTTTTACGGTGCAGTTTTCTTTTGCCAGTTCCGATACAAGTTCTGTAACCGGAATTTCGGCGTAAATATCTGCGTGCGCGTCGTCTATGATGCGGTATTCGGCTTTCATACTGTCCAGTACACGGGCAAGCGCCTTCGTGTCGCTGACTTCAATGCGGACGCATTTGCGGCAGCGTGTCTCCAGCTCCTGTGCGCTCATCTCTTTTACCATGTGTCCGCCGTCGATAAACCCATAGTGCGTGGCAAGGCGGGAAAGTTCATCAAGAATGTGGCTGGAGATGAGTACCGTGATCCCGTGTTCCCGGTTGAGTTTCAAAATCAGTTCACGCATTTCGATGATGCCCTGCGGGTCAAGGCCGTTTGTCGGCTCGTCCAGCACCAAGAAATCCGGGTTCCCTGACAGGGCAATGGCAATGCCGAGCCGCTGGCGCATACCAAGCGAAAAATTCTTTGCTTTCTTTTTGCCGGTGTCTCCGAGTCCGACAAGCTGCAACAGCTCGTCGATGCCGTCATCAGACGGAAGTCCGAGCACCCGATACTGCTGGCGGATGTTTTCCCGTGCCGTCATATCGGGGTAGATCGCCGGGCTTTCCACCACGGCACCCATCCTGCGGCGGCAGCGATAGATTTCGGTATCCGTATTCTTCGCACCGTAGAGGGTATAGCTGCCGTCCGTCGGCTCCTGCAAGCCGCAGATCAGGCGGATGAGTGTGGTTTTGCCTGCGCCGTTTCTGCCGACAAAACCGTAGATCGCACCTTTCGGAATGCGCATCGTCAGACCGTTCAGCGCGGTAAAGCCACGGTAACGCTTTGTCACCGCATTCGTTTCAAGCACATATTCCATAAAATAAGTACCTCCTTTTGCTTGATACCCATAGGGTACAGCGAAAAGGTCAAGGCAGCGGTCAAGAAAATCATCCAGAAATCGTTAAGATTCGACTTTGAGCCGAAACCCGATCCCCCAGACCGCTTCAATATAGTCTTTACCGGATGCGTCACGCAGCTTTCCGCGCAGGTTGCTGATATGTGTTTTCAGCGAATTTTCGGTGCAATCGGGCGTATCCTCTGCGATGCGGTCGAGCAGCACTGATTTTGCCAGCACCTGTCCGGGATTTCGCATCAGCAGTTTCAGTATGGCATATTCCGTTCTTGTCAGTGTGACAGCGATTCCGGCCAGATGAACTTCATGAGAAGAAGTATCCAGTGCCAGATCACCGCAGGTTAAAACGGGCACAAGTGGGGAGTGTGCAGCCTCTCTTAGCCGCACCGCGACGCGCGCCAGCAGTTCCTTTGTGTCAAACGGCTTTGTGAGATAATCCGCCGCGCCGCCGAGAAGCAGGCTGACCTTATCCTGCACGGCCGCCTTTGCGCTGATAACAATAACGGGAATGCCGCGCAGCTGCGGCAGAAGCTCCTCACCGCTCAGCCCCGGCAGCATCAGGTCGAGCAGAATCAGATTCGGGCGGACATTTTTGAGCAGCATCTGCGCCTCCGTGCCGGAATAGGCACGCAGTACCGCATAGCCCTCTCGCTCCAAGACCTCTTGCTCCAGATTTCCGATCGTTTGGTCATCATCAATAATCAAAATCGACTGCATCATCACTCTGTATCAAAACCCTTCTCTTTATGGGATGCCGAATAACCGTTTTCCATTTTTCCGGAGCAACCTTCCTTGCGTCAGACAGATAGATTTCGTGGTGTAATCGCTCCGCGCTCATATAAGCCATCTCTGCCTCCGCATATTATCTATTTGTTCAGTGACTCAATTTCGATTGGTGACGCGTTCGCCACAAATATCATGGCGTCATAGGCGTCCTGCGGGATGCGCTGGACGCGATAGCTTCTCGGAACGAAATTCATCAGAACGCTGTAGGATTCACCCAATGACCCCATGGAAATGCTATTGGCAAGATGCTTCGTGAGTAGCGAGCCTTCCGGCACTTTGGAAAAATCCAAGAAGCTGGCATCAAAGCCGCATTTTTTCGATGCTTTGGCAAGCGGGTCATAGGAGTAAAAGGTATGGGTGATCCGCTTCCCGGTATATGGCTTCGGGAGATTACAAACGGACTTGTAGAAATCTGTGCCGATGGCAAAATAACCGTCGCCAAGATTTTCGGCAAGCAGACTGCCGAGTACCGGTGTCCCGGCATTTTCGCATTGCATGATATGGTTGTTATGCCCGGAGATCATGATGCGGCTGTTTCCGCGCGCCTGTTCCTGCTGCAAAATCCACAGTGTATTCTCCGCCATCATCCGGTCGCGCTGTGTGTTCAGCTCGCCGGAATCGTCTATGTATTTACCAAGCTCGATATTCTGGAGCAGAATGTCCGCGAAATGGATCGCCTGCACATCGTCCGGCGGCAGCTGCTCTTTGACTGCGCTGATAATTTCTGTGCGCTGCCCGGTGGTATAGCCGTCCGCATAGGTGCCCGCTTCGCTGTTCCACATCTTCTCAAATTCGTCGGCCTCAATATTTGCCTTATGTACTGCTTCCAGCAGATAGCGATAGGTGTAGGCACGCTGCTCCATATCGAAACCATAGAAACGAAGGTCATCACCTTGCGTGGCGGACGCATTGTAACCCCGCATCCACTCCACCAAATTCTCCATTTCTTCGGTACGATAGATGGCAAAGCCGGTGGCAGAGAGTGCCTCCGCCGCCGTGCCGTCCGCGCCGTGAATATAACGGTTGATTGTCTCGCAGCCGCCGAAGTCACCCTCCAGCGCAAAGGCACGCACGCCGTATTTCTCTACCAGCACCTGAAATACATCCAGCCGCAGCTGCTGAAATTCTTTGTTTCCGTGGGTCGCCTCACCCAAGGCGACGATTTGTGCCTCATCGGAGACAGTCAGTTCGGAAACAGATGTGGCGTATTTTGAAAATTCCTCTGTGTTGGCGCAGCCGCCTGTCCCAAAGCCGCCGAAACGGGAGTAGATTCCCGCTGCACCGACAACGGTTATGATTAGCACCGCGATGATGCTCAACACGATAATGAAACCTGTGTGCTTTTTTCGCTTTTGCATAGTTCATTTACCTTTGCTTTCCAATACTATCTCGTCAAAACTTTGACTTTTCGTAATTGTACGGGATGCTTGTCCCGACAACAACATCCTCGATCTTATCAATAATCAACCAGTCGTCCATGTTACCCTGATGGTCAAAAGCGAGGGGAGCAATTTCTTCTACGCTCTCAAATTCCACAAGGCACAGACATTTCTTGTGCCAGCGTGTAATTTGCTTATCTGATAAATTGAGCTTTTCCTGATTGTCGTCAAGAACTTTTGTAATTTCCTCATCAGACAGCTTTACGAAATTCTGAACCTCTTTGACTGTGGCAGTTGCGGTAATCGAGGCACTTCCTTTTTCCATGAAATAAAGGCGCTCTCCTGCAAAGACCCGGCTGTGCGGAATTTTTCGTCCTGCCGCACCGCGCACGACCATAGTTTTTGTTCCGGCGAGTATTTTGTCCAGCTCTTTTTCGCCTTTCTTTCCTGCGTTATCGCAATAAACCAAATGTACCATTTTTAATATCCTCCTGAGTTTTTACGGAATTTATCAGTCCAGCGCACGAAGGTCGGACTGCTCATACCGATGATGCCCCGGCAAGCCCTTTTTGTAATTCCAGCATACGATTGCGTCGTGCAGGCTCTTTCCGGGATCGTCTGCAAAGAAATCACGGATGTATGTGTTGTACTCAAACTGCCCGCTGATCTCCGTTTTGGTTAGTTTCTTTTCCTCTAAGATTCGATCATACGCCCGAATCGCGTCGCCGTAAGTCTTTCCGGCGTTTGCTTTCAGCCATTTCTGAAACGGAACATTGAAAGAAAAACTTTTCCCGATTTTCTCGCTGAAAAAAGCACGGTGCTTTTCGGAGCAGACGATATTCGGTTCTATGACCGTGTCCTCGGTGAGCGTGCCGATCATCACAGCCGATATTCTTCTGGGAGAGGGTTTCTGCACCTTTCCCGTATCCAGAAAGTATGCGATTCGATTCGTGAGCTCTATTTTGCTGCCCGATGTAGGCAGTCCGTTTTCTTTACAAAAGTCGGCAAGCTCCTGCTTTAGATAATAAAAGCTGCGGAAAGTGGCTGCATCCAGTTTTTTATTCAGCTTCGGTCGTTCACTCACCTGCATTTGCTCCTATAACTACAGTCTTTTTTCTGCTTCGATAACTGTATAGTGTTCCCTCACAAATTCTGCCCCGGTCGACTGAAAGCCCTGTTTAATCCAAAAGCTCTGTGCGGACAAATTGGTTTTCGTATATCCCAGCCTGATGCGCCTGTATCCTTCTGCCCTCAGTGCCTGCGACAGTGCTTTTGCAATATAAGTTCCGATACCTTTTCTCTGGCGGCTTTTCGATACCATAAAAAGCCCGATAAAAGCAGTGCGGTCATCCGGGTAGCGGTCAATCAGATCCATGACAGCAACAAGAAAATTACCGTCAAAAATACCGATAAAATATTTGTCTGCCGCCTTTTTTGCCGGAGGTAAAACAACCATATCTTCTTTTACCGTTTCGCGGCTTGGACGCGGAGGACAGTGCTTAAAGTATTCCGCGTTTTCCAAATATAAGCCCAAGATGTCGGGAACATCAGCCTCTGTGAGCTTTCGCGCTTTGTACGGTGTAAAAATGTTTTCAAAATTCATAATGTGTTTATCCTGTTAATGTTCTTTTGCAGTCGTTCAAGAAACCGCCCTGCGTGCGCGCCGTCCATCTGGGTATGGTGGAATTGGAACGACAGCCGGAGCGTCGTCCTGAAAAGCCCCTTATGATATTTGCCCCAGATGATAAACGGGTTATTGAAAATGCCGCTGTTCATGCCGACTGCGCCGTCGATCTCGGTATCCACAATGGTGGAGGTGCCAATGACCATGCTGTCAGTCAGGTCGTGATTTTCACAGCTTTCCGCAACTGCGCGCGTCAGCCACAGGTAGTCGGTGTTGAACTGCGCAAGGTCAGCGGAAAACGGCACATCGCAGGAACTGACCTCGCCGGTTTTGCTTTTTACGATAGTGTTCACCGCGATGCTGTCATATTGCAGCAGCTCGCGCCCAACAGGGAGAGTATAAAACTCCCCCGTCTCGCTGGCAGCCTTGCCGATACACCAGCAGAGCAGCATATTGAATTTCAGACCGCGCTTGCGACTGAATCTCACAAGCGGCGTTACATCAAGCGTTTTGAAAAAAGTCACCATAGGGTTCGGCGCACTCATCCAAAGGTCGAACGCCGCCGCGCGGATGGTCGTTTTCGGGTCAATCACAGTCGGTTTCATTCTTCACACTCCAACGCTGCCATGTTCCCTGACTGAATGGCGGGAATACTGCGTTTGATTTTTTCATAGTCCCAGTCCCACCAGCGCAGAGCCTCAAGCTTTTCGATCGCCGCATCGTCAAAGCGGCGGCGTATGGGTTTGGCGGGAACACCGCCCACGATGGTATACGGCGGCACATCCTTCGTTACCACCGCCCGCGCGCCGATTACGGCACCGTCGCCGATAGTCACGCCCGACATGATGACCGCCTCATAGCCTATCCACACATCATTGCCGATGACGGTGTCGCCCTTGTTGTCCCATGCGTCGCGGATGTCTTTCGCGTCAAGTTCCCACTCGTCAAAGAATATGGGGAAGGTATATGTTGACAGCGACTTCATCGAATGGTTTCCGCTTGTGAACAGAAACTTTGCGCCGCAGGCGATGGAGCAGAATTTGCCGATCTTAAGTTTGTCGCCGTTGACGGGGTAGTGATAGAGCACATTATTCTTTTCAAAATCGCGGGGATCACGGACGAAATCGTTGTAGATCGTGTAGTCGCCGACTTCGATGTTCGCTTCGGTTATCACATTTTTCAAATAGACTGTCTGCTTATCGTGCGGACGGGGATAGATCTTATTTTTCATCCTGCGCTACTCCTTCCGAAAATGCGGATTCATTTTACTTTGTTGTTCTTTCGTTTCGGCAGAGGTAATTCATCATACATCGCCTCAAACAACTTTGTGAGAAACTCTTTGCTGTCAACTTCATCTACCTGCAGCATTTCTTTCGCTCCTTCATACGGGAACTCACAAATTGCCGCAGGCATAAGCTCCAGAGCGGATCTTGTTTTCTTTACAAGCAACCGATCATCATAGATCCCGCCGACGATTTTACCGCGATAATAGAGGATAAATTCTCCCATCATAGGACGGTAAGAAATATCGTCCAGATCGGATAGCTGTTCCAGAATGAAATGAAGATACTCTTTACTGGATGCCATTATTTTTACACCACTTTTTGCATTGCTCGATTCTTGCGCCGTTATCGCTTTGCTCCATGTCGTAAGCAAAAGTATGTAATAAAGGGCAAACGAAGTCATCGCATTCGCCGCAATGCTGCAAGCCTTTCTTTTCACAGCAGGATTTCACGGGGCAGCTATCCGCCCAGAAGGGTTTGTCCATATTCACGCACCCCTTGCAGCCCATTGCTTCACGAAAACTGCAATCGCTGCACCGAAGCCCACATCTTGACTCGATCATACTCAGATTCCTCCTACTCAGAATAACTGTCCCGGCAGCTTCAGCTTTTCCTTCTTCGGGAAGGTCGCTTCAAACCGTTCAAAAGCATCCGGATCTTTTTCACAGACAAAATAGCCCTCCGGGTCTTTGTAAGTGCCGGAAATGCCGTCCAAAAATCCGGGCGTCAGCTCCTTGATGAGAAAATAATCCGCCTCCGGGTCGTCAGCGTACCGGACGCCCTTTGTTTTTGCCGGGACGAAGCCGGACTTGCCGTAAAACAGGATGTTTCCGGTGATAGCAAGTGCTCCTGCACCCATTTCCTTAGCTTTTTCCATGGAATAGTCGAGCAGCTTCTTTCCGTAGCCCTGTCGCTTGTATGCGGGTGCGATGCCGATGGGGCCGAAGGTCATGATCGGCACCTTCCGTCCATCGTTGCAGTCGATTTCCGACCGCACATAGATGACCTGTCCGATCAACTCGCCGTCAAGCTCCATAACGAAATCAAGCTCGGGCACGAAGGCCGGGTCATCCCGATAGCAATGCAGCACATAGTGCTCCATGCAGCCGGGACGGTAGACATTCCAAAATGACTCGCGGGTCAGGTTTTCCACGGCTCTGTAATCGTCTTTTGTTTCGGGACGAATGGTAATATTATTTTCTGACATGGTTTTTCTCCTTATCTCTTATCAATGATTTTGTCGATCAGCCCATAGGCAAGGGCTTCTTCTGCCGACATATAGTTGTCGCGCTCCGTGTCAGCTGCGACCCGTGCAAAGAGCCTGCCTGTATTCTCGGAAAGAATACGGGTCAGCCGCTGTTTGGTTTTCTGCATTTGCTCCGATACGATCTGAATATCCGTGACCGGGCCATGCACACCGTTTCCGCCGATCAGCGGCTGATGGATCATGATCTCCGCATTCGGCAGTGCGATCCGCTTGCCTTTTGCGCCGCCTGCTAAAAGGAAAGCGCCGAAACTTGCGGCCAGACCGATGCAGATAGTAGATACATCACACTTTATATATTGCATGGTGTCGTAGATCGCAAAGCCGGCCGTGACCGAGCCGCCCGGACTGTTGATATAAAGCTGAATGTCCTTGTCCGGGTCTTGTGCCTCCAAGAAAAGCATCTGTGCAATCATGGTACTGGCGGATGCGTCCGTTACTTCCTCACCGAGAAAAATAATTCGGTCGGAGAGCAGCCGGGAGAAGATGTCGTAGCTTCGTTCGCCACGGCTGGTTTGTTCGATCACATAGGGAATGATGCTCATATAGGTTTACTCCTTGATTTCTTTTGGTTTCATACAAAACAGGTGAATGCCCAGCGCAGCATTGAAGCCCGTAGCCGCAAACACACTGAAACGCTCGACCACGCCGAAATATTCGGCAGGGACAATTTTCATGCCCATCGCACCCACAAGCATCATGCCGAGAGCAACGCCTGCGCATACGCCGTAAGAACGGCAGTTCTTGCTTTTTACCCCTGCCGCAATGATTACGGTCAGCGATATGATTGACAGCAGCACCACCAAAGCGGTGACGACCATATGCATCACATCCTGAAACGCACCGGCATAGCCGCTGCTTGACAGCGGGAACATCCGATAGCCGACCGCCGAGGTCCACTCCATAATGGCGAACAGATAAATACCGGTACGCAGCAGCTTGGTTTTCTGCCCTTGGATACCGATGCAGACGACGGTCGCACAAACGACCTCGCACACATTGTAAAGGGCGCTGAGCTGATTCCATAGCGCCAGCGACGGCGCATTGGCGGCGCTCAGGTCGCTGATCGCCTGTGCCATCCAGTGATAGCCGGGGTAAGCCAGCGGTGCAAATACTACCGCCGCTGTGTAGGAAAGAAAGCTGACGATGCCGAGCAGCCCCAGCTTCTGTACCAATGATTTCTTCACGATTTCCCTCCTAAAAAAGATGCAGTGCATGACCACAGAAATTGCGGTCAGCACTGCGTCTTGGCGTCTGGCTGATTTATGATCTCTATTTGAAAATTCTGCGCACTGATGATGCTCTCCCGTTTGCATTTCGGGCAAAACAAGGGAAAGTCCCGTAGTACCGTCCTTTGCAGGAGCCGCAGCCGCGTTTTTGCGCCGCAGACCGGACAAAGGATCCATTTTTCCTCCGGCCTACTCACGGCTTTCACCTCTTTGCGCATTCCCGCCATGAACCAAGCGAAAAAAGAGCCGGACATGGTTTCGGAGCTTTTCCAAACACTCTTGTTCTCTTTCCGGCTGGCGGTCGCAAATGCCGATGAGCGTTACGACCGGTGCGACATACATCATGGCCAGCGCGTCCGGATCTTCTGCGCTGATCTCACCGGATGCGATCAGGGCGCGGAAAATACCGGCGTGGTAGCGCAGGATGCGTTCCACATATCGTCCCGAATAGAGTGCCGCCAATTCCGGCGAACGAAATTGCTCAATGGTCATCATGCGGCGGAAGCGGCTGATCGTTGCGTTGTGAAGGGAGTATTCAAAGATCTGCCGCACCTTTTCAAAGAGGGCATCCTCCGTGGTCTCCGTAAAAATCGGAATATCCTTCCTCGCATCCTGCACATGGATGTCGATCTTATCGGTATCCGACTCATACTGCACCGCTGTGGATTCTACGATGGCATCGAAGATCGCCTGCTTACTTGGAAAGTGATTGTATAGCGACGGCGCTTTAATCCCCACGGCTTTTGCAATCTCGCCCACGCTGACGGAATCGTATCCCTTTGCGGAAAACAGCTCCAAAGCCTTATCCAAAATCCTCTGCTTGGTATCCTCCTGTTTCATATTCGCACCTCACTAACTAATATTCGTTAGTTATATTATAAGCGGATTTTGCAAAATGTCAAGAGGATATAGGTTCACTATATGTCGTTTCTCGGCATTTTTTGATCCAATGATCCAGAAACTGCATCTGTTCCCCGGTATGGAACCAATGCTCCCCGTCGGGCATGACGGTCAGATCCGCATGGTGCCGCTTGGCAAATGCAGATACCGTTTCAATGGATGTTAGATTGTCATGCTCACCGTAGAGAATACAGGTGGGGACATTCCAGATGATCGGGTGCTTGCGTACATAGCAAAGATACTCCCAAGATAGTGTTTCTCCGAAATTCGTGGCGATTTCCCGTTTCTCGGCAAGCTCCTGTTCGGTCACATTCGACCATTGCATCATATTGCCAATCAGGTTTTCCATATCCACGACGGGAGAGATCAAAAAGGATTTGTCCACCAGTGTTTCGTCCAGAGAGGATAGCGCAAAATAGGCGCCGATGCTGTTTGCTACCAAGGTGAGGTGCTCACACCGGCCTCTCTGCTCGGTAAAAAACGCAAGAAACTCTTTCTTGGCCTCCCAAGGTGTTTGGGAACGGTAATTAAACCCGATTAGCTCGTCCTTCGGAAATAGTGATTTATAGTGCTCGGCTTCCTGCGCCAAACCGCCCTTTCCGTGAACATATACGATTAAATCTTTCATTGTATTGCCTCAGTGAATGATTCGCGCGATCTCCATCGTCGCGATCTTCAGCATCGCGCCGCCCGACATCACATAGAACCAAACCTCGCGCATCTTTTGCGTTTTGGCGATCGGTGTAGCAATGGCGGCAATGAGGATCAGCAGCGCACCGACACAGCCGACGATGGTGGGAATACTGACGAGTGGGAACAACCCCGGTGCGCAGTTGCCGTCGATGGTGTGCTGGATCGTCTTATCCAGTCCGTCCCGCCGCGCCGCCGCAAAACAGCAGACCACAAGTCCGAATACAAGCAGAATTGCGCTCCTGCGCCCCCAATATTGAATGCTTGCGCGGCGAAAGACAGAGTAACCGATAAATCCGAGCAGTGCAAGGATCATCAGCGTTGTTGCCGTAGTGACTCCGTTTCCAAAATAGAGTTTCATCTTTTTGCCGCTTCCTCTCCGTATGAAATCAGAATCAGCCTGCACACATCACAGCGGCAGACAGGAAGGCTCGTTCTGCCGCCGACCTTCAACCCGGTGAGCTTCACAAAACCATCTGCATTTTTGGCGCTTTTCAAAGCGCCCGGCACTTCATTTGCAAAGCTGAAAGCGCCATCCTTACTGCTGAACAACCAGCCTTTTTCCATTTCTTTTCCACATTTTTGACACATCATGATATATTCCCTCCGATTCTTATTGTTGCGCGTGGTACCAATCAAGTACCGCGCTTAAATTCTCCTGTTTGACCCGCTCTCCGCCGTGGAGCATCATATCCAGCATATCGTCCTCCTCCGGTGTGCGGTCTTTCTTTGCGGCAAGGCTCTTGCCTGCTGTCTTGACCATGATCTCCATCATGGGTCGATAAATGCCGTGCAGCTTTTTCACATTGAAATTACCTTGCAGGGTGAACAGCGGAATGCTTAACGGAACAGCCGACTTTTTCCGCACGCTGTCCGTTTGCGTTCCGGTTTGCCCCATGCCGACAGCGCAGACGGCGCGTACCTGATAACGCTTTGCGGCCTCGGCATAGCCCTTGACAGAGCCTGCCATGATCCAGCCAAGGTAGATAACCTCCGCTCCGGCAAAGACTCGTTTCTTCGCTTTCGCAAGGGAATACGCCGAAAGTCCGGTTTTCTGCGCCAGCAGCTTGGCATAACTCTCTGTGCTGCCGGTGTTAGTGGTGTAAATAATTGCGTCCATAAGAGTCCTCTTTTCAAATAATAAGACGCAGCGCATGATCGGCTTTGCGATCAGCACTGCGTCTTAGCGTCTGGCTGCTTGGTTTCAATGATAAAATGCTTGGCGTTGATAATGCTTTCGCGCCTGCATTTCGGGCAAAACAGCGGAAATGATTTCAGTTCCGTTTCGGGTAAGAGCTGCAAGCGCGTCTTTGCCCCGCATATGGGACACAAGACCCACCTTTTTTCTTCTATGGCTTCTTTCATATGGATGTTCCTGACTTTCTGTAGCCGGATTCGATCTTGGCAATAAAGCGGTCAATATGTGTGCGAAGCTGTGGGGCAATACTTTCTTTTTCGTCTGCACCGTCGTAAACACTGTAAAGTAAGAACATCGGGCCGTAAAATTCCAGTGCCAACTGCATGGCGGCCTCATCGGAATCCGTCAGCTTGCGGAAGATCGCCGCCATATACTCGGTGGGGCCGGTCGCCAGATAATCGTGATAAAGCTGTGCGAGCTTTGGATCGCGGTATTGCTCCAGCGTCAGCATCTTCCGAAAGTTGGAAGAAAAATGCTCTTTCGTCCAATGGTCAAACTGTGCCATGCTGTATGTGCGGATCTTTTCGATCGGCGTTTTAAGATAAGCCTCCGCAAAGCCATCCGGCTCCGTTTCCGGCATTTCATATTCTTCGGCGCGCTCATAGTCCATTTTGTTCATCCGTTCCACAATGCTGTTAAGTATCTCCTGCTTGCTCGTATAGTGCTTATACAAGGCACCCTTGGTAATTCCCAGTTCCCCCGCAATGTCGCTCATAGAAGTTCCCAAATATCCGCTCTGTGCAAAAAGTTCAAGCGCGGTTTCCAAGATGCGCTCTTTGGTATCTCCAGCCATAATTTCACTCCCAAATTCGTAGTAACCGTTCGGTCACCGCCATTATAGCAATCGAACGGTTACCTGTCAAGGGGTTTTTGAAAATTTTCAGGCGATCAGCGGAAGGATTGGATAGACACGGTTAGATGCGCTGCGCCGAAAATGGTCATAAGTATTACAGCGGGCAGGTTATGCAGCCAAACGGCAGCACACAAGAAATAAAGCACGGGAAATACCGCAAGCGGCATCGGGACAAAGAGAAATGCACGATTCAGCAAGGCGATCTCCCGCCCACCGACAAAATATCGAATCCATACGGCATAATACAATATGAGGAACAATGCAGCAAGCCAAAGCCAGACATTTCGGAATCGAATTGGCTCTCGGCTCACCAAAAGTGTAATCGCCGCCAAATAGGCGATCCGGCTGATCTGCTCCACGATTTCTATCCAATGCGAAACCGCCGCACCCTGTTCTGTCTTTCCGACCGGGGGAAAAACGGCATAAGCAATGTTGATCATCATGGGCAGAGCAAACACCACAAGTCCAACCCACGAAAAGGATAGCTTCAAATTCATAGAACGACACCGGCTTTCACGGCAAACTCCGGCAACTTTGTTGGCTTGCCGTAAATGGCGATCAGTGCACGGAACTCCCGGCGAAATGCCTCGCGAAGTTCAAGCTCTGTCAAATGCAAATGATCAGTATTGGCCAGAATGGCCAGCCCATAGGTAAAATAGACCATGTCCTGATGAAAGCGGCGGGCGACCTCCTCACTGTAACCAAATTCATCCACGATGACCGTAATGACCTCCGAAAGCAGCACATCATTCTGGTAGGCCCCACGCTGTTCGCCTTCCAGATAGAGCCAGCGGAAAAGCTGTTTTTCCTCAGCCGCAAATTTCACAAAACCCATCCCATAACTGCTGTAACGGCTGTCATTTCCCTTGTGAATGCGCAGCGAATCCTGCACACGCTGCGTGTGCATTCGGATAGCATATTCGGTCAAGGCGGCTTTTAATTCCTCCATGTTCTTGAAGGAAAAATAGATCGGCTGCGTGGAGCAACCCAATTTTTTTGCGACACTGCGGGCGTTGATGGCAGCGAATCCATCATCATGCAACACATCAATAGCAGCGTCAATAATGTCATCTTTTGAAACTTTCTTTGCAGCAGGCATAATGATTATCCCTCCAACGATAACGCATAGTTATGTATAACATATTGTTATTATATCGTCATATAATTCCGTTGTCAAGAGGCGTCCTCGCAATTTTTGAAGAATTTGCCATTGCGCATTAAAAGCATCATATGGTAGGTTAAAAGACACTTTACACACTCCAGGCACCCTTAGACCGTATTCATTTGGAAAACAGGCGCAATTTCACATGAATATTAACTCGTTATTTACGATTTCGGTTGCCCGATTTCGTATGTTGTTCATCCTGCTGACCCACGCCATTTGGTCAGCGGCTTTCAGCTGCTCAGTAACACCCTCTAACTCAGCCATCTGCTTTACCAGCCGTTCAAACATTTCCTCAGCCTGTCGGTCAATGGCAGCAAGATAACCGTTTAACTTACCGCTGATTTGCAGGATTGATAAAGTCATTCGTTTATTGCGGCGGAGATACTCGTGATGACGCTGTCCCCATATTCCGATAGGTTGGTGTTTTTCTTCCGACAATTTCAGACAAAGTTCATCTATATCCTCAACGGGTTTGCCGTTGTAGAGAAATAATAACCTTGCTTCATTTAAGCACTTGATAAGCAACCGCCACTCAAATTCCGATAATTCCAAAAAGCGTTTTTGTTCTTTCATAGCAAAATCCTCCTTTGCAAGTACATTGTACCGTAAAAGAGGACTTTGTGGAAATGTGCGTTTAAAACTGAATATAATTGTACGCTTCCGATGTGTTAATTAAATCCCTTATGAACATCCGCACCAAAAATCGGCAAATCTCTGTCGAGATTTGCCGATTTTTCCTTTTTGCCCGCCACCGTCAGCATTTCAAAGCAGCTATTACAGGAGGGAAACAGCATGGTGGAAATCCGACACATTGATGCGCAGCATAAAGCGGATATCAATATACCGAACGAGCCGTTTCCGCTATTCGGGAAAATCGTTCCGGCATACGATGGCACGAAATGGACATACACGCTGTCTTGCTTCCAGCCAGAAGATATCACCACAATGTGTTTCCCGAACGAAAGCTACGATTATGATTCTATGTCTGACAGCGTATTTCTTGGCGCCTACGACGGCGGGAAATGTGTCGGCCTGGCAATCCTCCAGCCGGGCTTTTTCCGATATATGTACCTGTATGATCTGAAGGTGAATACGCAGTACCGCCGACAGCATATCGGAAAAAGACTGATTGAAAAGGCCAAGGAAGCTGCCGTGCAGAATGGCTACCGCGGGCTATACACACAGGGGCAGGACAACAATCCGGGGGCTTGCCTGTTTTATCTGAGCGCCGGTTTTTCTATCGGCGGGCTTGATACGAATATCTACCGGCACACAAAGCAGGAGGGCAAGGCGGATATTCTCTTCTACGCGGAGGCCGATTGACACCCGCCGGTTTGCCAAAGCACCGAAAACGCGGCAAAAAAAGGTAGACATCCACGGAAAAATCTGCTAAGATGGTGCCGATAGGTTTCGGTGAGCGGAACCGGGAAAGGATGAACCGGCATGCAGCAATATGATGTGGCGGCCTATATCTGGCCGGCCTATACCGGCGATGAACCCCGCACGCGTATTTTCTGGGAAAAGGGGATCGGCGAGTGGCAAACCGTGCAAACAGCCGAAAGCCGGGTGCCCGGCGAGGTGCTCCCGCGGCGCCCTCTGTGGGGCTATCAGAATGAGGCGGACCCCAAAGTGATGGAATTCCAAATCCAGCAGGCCGTATCGCACGGCGTCAATACCTTTATCTACGACTGGTATTGGTATGACGGCCGTCCTTTTCTGGAGCAGTGTCTGGATCAGGGGTTTCTGCAGGCAGAAAACCGGCAGGAAATGAAATTCTACCTGATGTGGGCCAACCACGACGCCACCTGCCTGTGGGATAAGCGCAACTGCAGCCTCCATGAGGTGATCTGGAAAGGCAGCGTCCCCCGGGAAGAATTTGATCGGGTCTGCGACCGGGTGATCTCCCAATATTTTGTCCAGCCCAATTATTACACGATTGACGGCTGCCCGGTGTTCATGATCTATGATGTGTGCAATCTGATCCGCGGTCTGGGCGGGATCGACGCCACCCGGCAGGCGCTGGACGACTTCCGGAAAAAGGTCCGCAAAGCGGGCTTCCCCGGTCTGCATCTGCAGCTGACGCTATGGCATGAGAATGCAGTGGATATCAGCGGCGTGGACAGCGGCCGGACCGGCTCCACAAAGGAGATCGTTCCCCTGCTCGGTTTCGACAGCATGACCCACTATCAGTTCGTCCATTTCACAAACCACGCCCAGACCTATCCGGCGGTTATGGACGAGGTAAAGCAGGAGTGGCAGCGGATCGACGAAACCTACGATATCCCCTATTTCCCCCATATTTCTGTGGGCTGGGACAACAATCCCCGGTTTACGGACAGCACCTTTCCCATCATGACAGAAACCACACCGGAAAACATCCGGCAGGGCTTCGAGGCGGCACGCACCTATGTGGATACCCACCGGCTGCCGGTGCCGCTGGTAACGGTGAACAGCTGGAACGAGTGGACGGAAATGAGCTATCTGCTGCCGGACGATGTGAACGGGACCGGCTATCTGGATGCCCTACGGGATGTATTCATGAAATAACAGGCGGCGGCCTTTCGGCCGCCGCTTTTTGCATGTCAAAATAACCGTCCGGGGCTTACAGCTTCCACCCGACCGTCTGCTTTTTGCCGCCGACAAAATCCGCGTAAATGCCCGGTTCGGTGATCAGCTGCTCATGCCGGCCCTGCTGCACGATACGGCCGTGGTCGATCACCAGTATCTGATCGGCATGGCGCACGGTTTTCAGGCGGTGGGCAATCATAATAATCGTCTTATCCCGCGTCAGTGCCTCAATCGCCTTTTGCAGCCGATCCTCATTTTCGGGATCCACATTGGCCGTGGCCTCATCCAGAATGACGATGGGGGCATTCTTCAGCATCGCACGCGCAATGGAAATGCGCTGCTTTTCGCCGCCGGAAAGGCTGGCTCCCCCCTCGCCGATCACGGTATTATAGCCATCCGGCAGGCTTTCGATAAAATCATCGCAGCACGCCGCCCTGGCTGCAGCCACCACCTGTTCGTGGGTAGCCTCCGGGCACCCGAATTTGATGTTGTTCTCAATGGTATCGGCAAAGAGATAGACATTCTGGAACACCACGCTGATCTGATCCATCAGCGCCTCCAGCGTATACGCCTTCACATCGTAGCCACCGATCCTCACGCTGCCGCTGTCGGCATCCCAAAAGCGCGCAATGAGATTGCAGAAGGTGGTTTTGCCGCTGCCGGAGGGGCCGATCACCGCCGTGGTGGTCTTATCCGGCAGGGTAACGCATATATCCTGCAGGATCGGCTTCTGTTCGTACGAGAAATTGACATGGTCGAACACGATATCGTGCTTTTCCGGGGTCAGCTCCCGGCCGTTTTCATCCATGCGGGGCATATCCTCCGTTTCCACCGTGCGGTCGATGGCGGCAGCCGCCAGGCGCAGCATGGAAACGCCCATGCCGAAGGCCTTGATCTGATTAAACACCAGGAAAGACATCACCAGCACCATTAGGGCATTGGGCAGGCTCATACTGCCGACCGCCCAAAGCCGTATCGCCGCCAGCATCATGGCGACACCCGCAATCTGCAGCACCGCCTCCTGCAGCGCAGTATAGGGCGTCAGGAGCCTGGCCACCTCCACATTGCTGCGGCGGTTGTACTCAATGGCGTCCTGCAGCTTTTTGTCACCCTTACCGGTCAGATTGAAGGACTTGATGACCCCCATGCCCTGAATGACCTCCAGCACGGCCTCGATCAGCGCGGTCTGCGATTTCTGCGTATCCCCGGCGATCGCCACCGACTTTTTCTCCATTGCGGAGACCGCGCACAGGTACAGCACAATACCCGCCAGCACGATGAGGCCGATACGCCAATCAAAGACGAGAATGAAAACCGCAAAGACCGCCGTGGTAATCAGGCCGCCGAGAATGTTCACCAGCACCATTGGCACCATGCTCTCGATGCTGCCGACAACCGTTGTGCACACACCGGAGAGCTGGCCGAGGCTATTTTCGTTGAAAAAGCCCATGGGCACGCTTTTCAGCCGATTGGCGATGGAAATCCGGCGGTCAGCCGCCATAAAGTAGCCGGCATGGGTCTGCAGCATCTTGGAAAAACTAGCGCTGACTGCGCCGCCGAAGATGGCAACCAGCTCACACCCCAGGGCAAGCCACGCCGTTCCGGCACCCTGCCGGCAGCCTGTCAGGGCAAGCACGACGAAGTAGATTGCCGCCACCTGGAACATCTGCAGCACGGCATTCAAAAAGCCCACGGCCACGGATCGGTTGATATTCTTTGTCTCTTTTCCGGCAAAGCGCCAGATCTTACGGAATGCCTCAATCATTCTGCGTCACCATCCTTTGCACCGATATGCGCCTGCCACATATCCCTGTAGAGGGCGCAGTCTTCCAGCAGCGCCCCGTGCGTACCCTGCGCTGCAATGCGTCCATCCTGTATCACGGCGATATTGTCCGCCCCCGTGATGGTGGACAGCCGGTGGGCAATCACGATCACCGTCTTGTTTTCCACCAGCTTTGCCACCGCTTTCTGGATGATCGCCTCATTTTCCGGATCTATGTAGGCCGTAGCCTCGTCCAGAATGACGATGGGGGCATCCTTCAGCATCGCGCGGGCAATGGCAATGCGCTGCCGCTCACCGCCGGAAAGATGCGCACCTCCCCCGCCCACCACGGTATCAAAGCCCTTTTCCAGATCGCCGATAAAGCTATCGCAGCCGGCATTGTGCGCAGCGGCCTCCACCTCGGCATCGGTCGCATCCCGGCGGCCCATGCGGATATTTTCGCGCACGGTGTCGTCAAACAGGTAGTTATCCTGCGATACAAAGGCGACCTGATCGTACAGCTCACAGAGGGGAATGTCCTTCAGATCATGGCCGCCCATGGTAATCGTACCGCTTTTCACATCCCAGAAACCTGCAATCAGCTTGGCCAGTGTCGATTTACCGGAGCCGGAGGGGCCGACGAGCGCTGTCATGCGGTTCTGCGGAATAGCGAGGCTGACGCCGTGCAGGATCTCTGTATCGTCATGATAGCCGAAGGAGACATCCTGCACCGCGATTGCGTGGTCAGCAAATTCGACGCGCTGCGTGCCATGCTGCTGCTCCTCGGCCTTCAGGATTTCATCCACCTGCGAAACGGTCGTACCGACCTGCGCCAGCGTATCGATAAAATTGAATGCCGCCACGATCGGCGCGGCCATGCCGAGCGCCAGAACAATGACCGTGATAAAGGTTTCGGCTGTGAGCGTACCGTGGCTATAAAACAGCCAGCCGAACGGCAGGATCGTCAGCATCTGCGCCGGGAAAAAGGCATAGGCCATGGACATTCCCAGCTGGCTGCGGCGCATCCAATCGTAATAATACTGTGCATTGGCGCGCACCTTATCGGTCAGCTTGGTATACGAAGCCTTGCCCTGGTTGAAGGCCTTGATCACCTCAATGCCGTTGATGTACTCGATCATGGTGCCGCTCATTTCGGTCGTTGCCCTGACGGCACCCGCATAGTCCTTGGCATAATTGCCCATCACCATCATCATGAAAAGAAAAGCGATCGGAAACACCGCAAGGGACAGCAGCGCCAGACGCCAATCCAGCACGAACAGGTAAATGACCGTCAGCACCGGAGCAACGATGTTCGCCGTCATCTCCGGAAACAGGTGGGCAAGGGTCGTTTCCATGCTGTCCACCTGATCGACGATGATCTCCTTGAGCTTGCCGCTGGAGGTATCCATCACCGTGCCAAGCGGCAGGCGGGGCAGCTTGGCCAGGAGCAGCTGCCGGATGGTTTTCAGAATGTGAAAGGTCGCCTTGTGGGAAATGCCGAGCGCCCCATTATAGAGCACCGTGCGGAGAAGAAATCCGGCCAGCGCCATCAGCAGCCACGGCAGGTAGGCCGCAAAGGCCGTCTCCCCCGCCAGCAGCAAAACAATACACTTCGCCGCGGCAAAATAGGGTGCCATGCCGCAGGCCACGCCGATCACGGCCAGAACGACTGCTGTGATCAGCCGGCCGTGCTCCTGCCTGCCCAGTTCCCAGATCCGCCCGACCGGGCTTTGTTTTTTCATGAATGATTGCCTCCTTTGAATTAGCACTGGCTAACTGCCGTGCCGATGGAAAGGCTGCCGTCCCGGCAACCTTTTCTCCTGATTTATTCCCCGCCGCTGCCGAAGATCGCCAGAAACCCGGTGCGGTGATAGCGGCTCAGAAGCGCGATATACTCGGATGCCTCCTCACGGCTCATCCCGTGGCGGATGATCTCGAAAATACTTTCAAACCGCGATGTGGTCACGATATGCAGCAGCTTTTTGGTCAGGGCATCCCCGAACCGGCTGGGGTAGCCAACCGCCTCCATGTACTTATCGGTATACTCCACCTCGATGCGCACAAGCTCGTCCACAAAGCGGTGGAACCGCGTGCCATAGGAGGCATCCAGCAGCAGACGGAATTCATCCAGATGCTCGTACATATACCCGATCAGCTCTGCCGTGCCGCCATCGGCGTACTCCGGCATCTGCTGTGCCTGTTCATCGGGCGACATCCGGTGAAACCGCTCCTGGATGTGGATAAACCGCTCGGTCATCTCGCTGAGCACCGGCTCGACGATTGCCGAAAACAGCCCCTCCTTATCACCAAAGCGGACATAAATGGAATTGGTGCTGGTATCCGCCGCCGCCGCAATCGTGCGCAGCGAGGCATCCACATAGCCTTTATCCAGAAATTCCTGCTTGGCGGCGGCAATGATCCGCTCCGCAACACCCTCGATCTGCTTGGCCATCGGCTCCCCTCCAATCTGTAACGCCGTTTCATAACGCCGTTTTTATTATATAGCGGTCATTGGGAAATGTCAACACCCGGCGGCAAAAAAATTTGCTCTCTTCCCCACCGCCTGCCGCACGGACAAAAAGCAGCCCCCGATGAGAGGCGAAAACGCCAACCATCGGGGGCTGTCGGTATTTTTCATCCGGTGCCGTTCACGGGCGCACCGGCAGATGGGCGCATTACTCTTCGGCAGATTTCCGCGCCTTTGTCAGAAGCAGTATGGCCAGCCCGACGCCGCTGATGAACAGCAGCCCGAACCACATCGCCGCGCCGGTATCCGCGCCGGACAGCGGCGATTTTCCGGGCGTCGTGGTGCCGCTTCCGCCCTGTGCAGCCTTGATCTCAAATTCCGTACTGCACTCACCGTCGCCATAGACAACCGTCAAGGTGTGCTTACCGACCGAGAGTGTGTCAAGGTACTCCTTTTTCAGGGTGATCACCGTAGAGCCGGACACGGCGGTGTACTGATCCGCTGCAATGAGCGCACCATCCACCTTAACACCGGTAAATCCGGCAAAATCGCCGTTTGCACGGAAGGTCAGCGCACCGTCGGTGTTCTTCGTCCATGCTCCGTCGGCGCCCTCGATGATCTTATACTCCGGCGTTGCGCCGGCGGCCTGCGGCGTCATGGTAAGGTCGGTGATCACCCACATGGTGCCATCGGAGCCGTCGCTCGTATCGCCTTCATAGCGCTTATAATGCACAAATTCGCCGTTGATCTTCAGCTTGGTGTCGGGTGTGAATATATAGCGGACATTTCCAACATCGCCATAAGTCGTCACATACACACCATAGTGATAGGTCTTTCCGGCTTCAAAAGCGGTGATTTTGTTTTCATAGAAATTCCCGAAGTCGGTAGACATCGCACCGGTCGTACTGTTCAACTCCCACCACGCAGCTCGGAGTACATAGTTTACACCATCGGGTACATTGCCGGTGAATACGGGCTTATCGCCGTCCTTGAAGCTGACGGTGGCGCCGTTGATCTCCACCACATCAATAACGGACACAGTACGAATCGTGATCGTTTTAATGGTGGGGATATACATAACACCGCCGATGAAGGGTGACGACACTTTATTCCCATTCACGGTAATGACGGTTTCGCTGCTGAATGAATATCCATCCTTCGGCTTCAGCATAAGGGAATACACATAGGTCTTGCCGCTTTCAAATGCCGTAATGGTCGGCAGAGAACCGTGCGAACCGTTATCGGAATACCAGGCAGCAACAGGTTCGTCGTTTTCCATCTGCTGCCAGCATTCATAGGCGATCTCGTATTTGTCCATATCGTCAACGGCTACCCACGCTATGGCCTGTGGTGCATCACCCGGCTGATAGTTGAATTTCGCATTCTCGATCGTTGCCGTGGTGATCGTGGTGGATGCAGATGCGGGTGTCCATTTTGCTTTCAGGGTAATATTCTCGGTGACATTGGTGTCGAAGGCATACTGCGTATCCCCCAAATACCAGCCGACAAAATCATAGCCGGACTTCTTCGGGTCAGCGGGCTTGACGGCCGGAGCATTCAACACCTTCTGCTCTGCCACAGCGCTGCCGCCGTCAGAGTCAAAGGTCACGGTGTACGCATCGAAATACCAAGGCTTTACACCACAATTTTCGATGGTGCCGCCGGAAATGGCCACGACGGCCTCGTCGTCATCGCCATACACAGCGATACCGTAGCCGCCCAGGTCCACCTTGCAATCCTTAATAGTGCCGCCGGTCATGGTGAAGCGGCCGTCTTCGTATATATTCACCGCGCCGCCGTTATTGCCGGAAGAGCAATTCTCAATGACGCCGCCGTTCAGCTCAAAGGTGCCGCTCTGCTTGATAAACACAGCACCGCCGTCATCGTCGGCTCTGCAGCCGCTAATGGTGCCGCCGTTCATAATGAAGGTGCAGCCGCTGCCAATGTCCACCGCACCGCCGTCATCGTCGGCCTTGCAGTCCGCAATGGCACCGCCGTTCATGATGAACTTACCATACTTGACGGGCATTTCCGAGTCACCGCTGTTGAAAACATCCACAGCGCCGCCGTCACCGTCGTCGTCCGTGCAGTTCACAATGCTGCCGCTCTCCAGGGTCAGCGTGCCGCCCTTGACATTAAATCCGCAGTTCTTGTTCTGCCCGTCGATCTTGCCGCCGGTGCCGCTGTCCTTCACGGTCAGGTTTCCATTGCTGCGCACCCGAAAGATATCCTCATCCGCCCCGCTGCAGCTCAGGGTATAGCCGTTCAGATCAAGGGTCACGGTGCGCTCCACATCCAGCTGCCAAGTGGTTTCAATGTTCCCGCCTAACTTGATCTCGGTGCAGTCCGCATTTTTAAGTGCCGCCTTCAGCTCCGCTTCATTGCTGACTGTTGAATCCGCCGCCAATACCGAAACCGGCACCAGCGAGAGCAGCATGCACAAAGTGAGCAGGACTGTCAACAGCTTTGTCTTTGTAGAGGTGGTCTTCATCGTTTCGTTTGCTCCTTTCCGCAGCTTGCGCTGCAACAAAACGCCGTATCCCCGGTCACAGCTTCTGCCCGCATTCCGAACAAAATGCGCTGTCTGCGGCGATATCCGCGCCGCAATGCGGGCATTTGGTATTCAGCTTTGCTCCACAGTGGCTGCAGAATTTCGCCCCAGCGGGAACCTGCCCCCGGCACTGCGGACACACCACCATGCCGCCGGCCACAGCAGCCCCGGCACCGTTCATCACGATCGGCTGGCCGCCGGACATGATGCAGCTTTCGATCACCTGAAAGATCTCGGAGGGAAGCTTTTTCTGCTGGAAGGCCCCCATGCCGGCAGTAATGGCCAGCGGCCACGCCACAAACAAGCCGATAGCGCCGGCGCCGATCTTATCCGACCACTGTCCTTCACCCACCACAACGCTCAGCCGGTTTTCCATCACCGTCATCTGGACGGTAACGGCCAGCCGCATACCGGTCAGGGTCTTCCAGCCGTCCTTGGGCTGGCTGGCCTGCAGGATATAGCCATCCGTGGCCTGTGTGCTCTGCACCTCCATCCCCTTTTCCGCACGGAAAAAGCCCTCCAGGCGGGTAACCACCGTCTGCAGGTCGGTGCCATTGAGCATAAAAATTCTGGATTCTGCCATGATCAGAAGACGCTCCTTTCGTTTTTTACTGCTTTTCGATATAGCCGCCGATGGGCTGCGTGTACATATTGTCGTCAGTTACCGGCTGGTAGCGTTTGCCGTCGTAGACATCCGTAAAGCCGTTGGTCGCGCGATAGACCTCGTTCGTTTCGGTATCGTACACCCGCTCGTAGCCGAGGGTTGCGTCGCTCTGCTTTTGGCTGATGATATCCTGGCTCTTATTGCGGCTTTCCCACGATGACATCATGCCATCCATGATCTGGTTGAAATTCTGGCTGATCTGCTGCGACTGTGCAACCTTCTCATTGCTTGCCTGGTTGGTGGCGCTGACGAAGCTGTCGGAATACTCCAGACTGCGCATACACTCCGTCAGCACGCTTTCCCACTCAATGAAGGTATCCTTCGCGGCGGTGATGGCCACCACATTGTACGCCATGTAGTACCCGCCATCCACCTGCCGCAGCTGGTACCCGACAAGAGTGCCATCGGATATGGGTGAGCTGCCGAAGTCCACCACGCTGGCGGAGAACAACCCCTCGCCCTCTTTTCCACCGCTGGTAAAGGTGGCCCGCAGAAGCTCATCGCCCAGCGCATAGGCCTTCAGCCCGCTGGTGGAGGCAAAGCGGTCGGTCACGGTAAAATTATCATAGCGCGGGAAGGTGTATCCGGCATAGGTCGTATCCATCCTGGAAGCAAAATCCCCGTACGCCGAAAAGATCTTGAAGAAATTCTCGGTACTGGGGTTTTCCAGCACCGGGGCGTTCGCAAACAGCGCCGCCTGTGTATTGCCCATATTGTATAGGCTCTGCCAGGCCGCCTTTCCCGCCTGCGAGTGCAGCAGGCATTCCGCCTTCAGCAGGATGAACATACCGTTAAGCGGCTCATTTGGATCGCTGACGCATATCGTATGATAGATATTGAGTCCGCCGGTGGTAACCTGCCAGCCCTTCGGGATGGTCACGCTGAAATCGGCTGTCTCATACTTTTCCAGCTGCACGGCCTTGGCCGCGGTTTCGGTCACCGTCACGCCGCGCTCGGTTTTGACGGTTTTTGTGCCGTCATCATTGACCACCGTTTTGCCGCCGCAGGCGGTAAGGGAAAACGCCAGCACTGCCGCCAGCGCGGCGGAAAGGATCCGGTTTTTCTTTCTGTTCATGTCTCTCGCTCCTTACTGATCTTGGTATGCGCTGTAATAGGTCAGGCAATCGTATTTGGAATACGGGCGATACCCCTCGGTCATGATCTCGGATAACGGCAGCAGCGTATAATTGGCGGTGATCACATGGCTGGTGCAGATATTGCGCACATCCGCGTAATAATTGCTGAGCAGCGTGATCTTTCGCAGGGTCAGGTTGCAATCCAGATGCTGCGCGGCCGGGAAATAGGGTGAAACGGAGCCGTCCGGAGCCAGCTGGGCAGCGGCATCCTTTTCGTCCATCCGCTCCGATGCATACACAATCTCGTAGAATGCACAATTCGTCATCAGGATATTGGTATTGAAAAGCCTTATCGGGGTCTCATTGCCGATCGCCGAAAGGTCAAGATCATAGGCGATGTACTCTCTCCAGCCCATATCCCTGTACCAGTTCCATTCGGTCGTACCCTTGTCGAGATACTTTGCCGTATCAATCAGGCTGACCTTTCCCCCGACGAACGCCAGCATGGGGTGCGTGTGGCTATAAACCTTATCAGCCTGCAGAAACTCCGCCGTGCAGTCCTCCAGCGTCTTGCCATCCGAAGAATAGCGGTAGACCTTTTTGAAAAGGGGGTACTTTCCGGTATCAAGGCTTTCGGCCGTGTAGGTCACAATCGGCGATTGACCGCTCAGCTTACAGGCTGAACCATCCTTGAAATAAAAATTGCACATCTCGCCGTCATAGGTTGTGTCCCAATACTGCACCTCGCTGCCGGAGGGCAGCGTGAAGGTCTCCAGAAGATGCTTGCCATTTGCGAGCGGCGAATTGAAATTGGCCCGGTACAGCTTCCCGCCGGAAAGCACCACACAGTCGATGGTCGTGCTGTACCCGTGGTCGATCCGGCAGTCAAACTCCGTAGTGGTGTCGATGATACCCTCCCCACCGATCACCTTCGGATAATCCGACTGATCGAACGCTATGCCGCGGCGCTTTAGAAGCTCCTGCTCCAGCGTGACCGGCTCCGCCTCGGTTTTGGCATCCAGCGAGGCACCGCCGGTGCCTTTCGGCTCCGAGGACTCGCCGCCCCTGCCCGCGCAGCCGCCGAGCAGGGATAGCACCAGCAGGGCAGCCACAGCCGCCCGCAATTTTCCGTTCCCATTCTTTCTCATCGCGTTCTCCCCATTAAAGACAAACTAAAATATGGATTATCCAAAGACATAATCATTTTAGCACACAGACAATCCCCGCTAAAATACGATTTCCGATTTGTCAACTGCCACATTGGAAATATTGGCTCTTTATTTTTGGGCCGCGGTAGTGTATAATGAGGAAAAATTGTGTCGTGGATGTGTGGGAAGATGAAATTTTGCGATAAGCTGAACGAATATATCGGGGCGCTGGCCTGCACCGCCAAGGAGCTCAGTGAGCAATCGGGCATCTCGGCGGCGACCATCAGCCGTTACCGTTCGGGAGAACGGGTGCCGGAAACGGAAAGCGAAGCCTTTTCGCTTTTGGTCAGGGCACTTCTCCGCATCGCTGCGGCCAAAGGCACCCCGCTTGATGAGGACGAGGTGCGCACCGCCTTTTCCGGGTGCGAGGATCTGGTTTCCGCCGATAAAGAGCAGCTGCGGCTGAATTTCAACACACTGATCTCGGTGCTGGATATCAACATTGCCCGGCTCTGCCGCAGCACGAATTACGACAGCTCCACCATATTCCGGTTCCGGAACGGCTCCCGCCGACCCGCCGACCCCGTGCAGTTTGCCGAGGCCATTGCCGCCTTTGTGGCCGGGGAGCCAAAGGAGGCACCGGAGCTTAGTGCCCTGGCCGAGCTGATCGGATGCACCACAGAGGACATTGCCGACCCATCGGCGCGGTATACCGCGCTGCGCAGCTGGCTGCTGGAGGAGCGGGAGCCACAGGCAGCCACCAGCAGTGTGGCCGATTTTCTGAACAAGCTGGACAGCTTCGACCTCAATGAATACATCAAGACCATCCATTTTGACGAGCTGAAGGTCCCGACGATGCCCTTCCAGCTGCCCACCACCAAGGCCTACTTCGGGCTGAAGGAAATGATGGAGAGTGAGCTGGATTTTCTCAAGGCAACCGTGCTGTCCAAATCCATGCAGCCGGTCACGATGTACAGCGATATGCCGATGACGGAAATGGCGAAGGACCCCGAATTTCCGAAAAAGTGGATGTTCGGTATGGCCATGATGCTGAAAAAAGGGCTGCACCTGAACCAGATCCATAATCTGGATCGCTCCTTTGAGGACATGATGCTGGGGCTGGAAAGCTGGATACCGCTGTACATGACCGGGCAGATCTCCCCGTACTATTTCAAAAGCGTCCAGAATACAGTCTTCCTTCATTTTCTGAAGGTCTCCGGCGCCGCCGCCCTTTCGGGCGAGGCGATCTCCGGGTATCACGCCGACGGAAAATACTACCTGACCAAATCCAGGCGTGAGATGGAGTATTACCAGAAACGCGCGGATGAAATGCTGGAAAACGCCAACCCGCTGATGGACATTTACCGCAGCGAACGGGAAAATGCGCTGAACGCCTTTCTGCTGGCCGATGCCCACAGACCGGGCGGCCGCCGCAGTATTCTCTCGGCACCGCCCCTGTACACCGCCAACGAGGCTCTGCTGACCGGGATTCTCCGGCGCAATGGCATTGCCGAGGAGGAGCAGCAGCGCATCCTGAAGCATGCTGCGGCGCAGCGGCAGCGTGTGCTGCACATACTGGAGACCGAGAGCATAGAGGAGGAGATTGCGGGCATCACGGCGGAGGAATTCGCGGCTGCCCCACTGACACTGGAGCTTTCCGGCGTATTCTGTGAAAAGGATGTTGCCTATACCTACGAGGAATACCGGACCCACCTGGAGGAAACCGCCGCATTTGCCGCCGCACAGCCCCACTACACACTGAAAAAGACGGCGGCCCCCACCTTCCGCAATCTGCAGATACGGATCCATGAAGGGCAATGGGTGACGGTCTCCAAGGGCAAGGCGCCGGCCATCCACTTTGTCATCCGCCACCCAAAGCTGCGCGCAGCGATCGAGAATTTCATCCCGCCCGTTGTGGAGCAGGATTGAGCCGTAAATGTGATAGGGTGCCAACCGAGGTGTAACTATGCGTATCTTGTACTATTGTGAAGTCAATGCCATATGCGTCGTTATCCTGCTTTTGTTTGCTGATCAAATGCGCTATAAAAGTGACCGACGCTCATCCGCCAATCGGCTGTTCAGCCTGCTGCTGTGGACCACGGTCATTCTGTGCCTATCGGATATGGTGGCCGGCATCTGTCGCGGGCAGTCCTTCCGCGGCGCACACCTCCTGACCGAATTGAGCAATATGCTCTTCTTTGAAGCTATATCCGCCAGCAGCTTTCTGTGGATGCTATATGTGTTTGCACGGCTGCATCTGCTGGAAAAATCCCGCAGAGGCTTTTTCTGGTGGAGTCTCCCCTTCGTTCTCATTACGGCTGTTATACTGACCAATCCGCTCACGCACTTTGTATTCACCATAGATGCAGATAACCTGTACACCCGCAGCACCGGCATATACATCCATTGGGCGGTTTCCTGGTTCTATCTGCTGTGTCCCACCCTCCTCACCATACAGCGGATGCTCCGGGAGCCGAACAAGAACAAACGCCGGCAATTCCGTCCGTTTCTCTACTATATCGTTGCACCGGCGATTGCTGCCGTTGTTCAGATGGTGTTCTACGGCGTTACCATTTCTCAGGTCGGCATCACCGTTTCGCTTGTTGCACATTCTCTTGCCGAGCAAAACAATCAAATGCTTATAGACGCTCTGACCGGCCTGAACAACCGCTTTGGCTTCCAGAAATACTGTGATGAGCACACCCAGCGGCGCACAGAATTACCACTGTTTATCCTGCTTCTGGACATTAACCGTTTCAAACTGGTAAATGACCGCTTCGGTCATCCGGAGGGAGATCGTGCGCTGATCAATGTGGCTGCCGTCATCAAGGAAAGCTGCGAAAACGCCAGAGCCAAACTGTTCTCCTGCCGATACGGCGGGGATGAATTTCTGATTGCCGGATACAATTGTTCAGCGCAGGATATTGCCGATCTCAAGGCCCATATCCAGCAAAAGCTGCGGAACAAAAACGAAACCGAAAAATATCCCTATGTGCTTTCTGTCAGCATCGGCGCCGCCAGCGGCACCTGCCTGAACCCCGATGACATCGACCGTTTGGTGTTTTCAGCCGACGAGGAGATGTACCGCGAAAAAGAAAACGCCCATTCCGGGAACGCAGAATAAGCCGGCGGCCCTTTTCGATGCGATCGAAAAGGGCCGCTTCTTTTTGTCTGAAACTGTGTTGAATTGTTCATAATTGCACCGTATAATGAATATCAGTCGGGAAAAATCTGTAAGGAGCTGCTGCTATGAAAGAAGTAAAATCCCCCAAAAAGCCGCTGATCTACTACTACGGCATCGTTCTGCTGATTATTCTGGTGTTCAACATGGTCGTATCGCCCCTGCTGATGAACGCCCGGGTAAAAGAGGTGGATTACGGCACCTTTATGCAAATGATCGAGGAGAAAAACATCGGTAGCGTGGAGATTGACGACTCGGAGATCGTCTTCACAGACAAAAACAACGAACAGGTATACAAAACCGGCGAGATGAACGATCCGACCCTGACCGAACGGCTGTATGCCTCCGGAGCCAAATTCACCCGGAATATTGAACAGGGCACCTCGCCGCTGCTCAGCTTCTTTCTGACCTTTATCCTGCCCATCCTCATTTTTGCAGCGCTGGGGCAGTATATGGCAAAAAAGATGATGTCCCAGGCCGGCGGCCCGAACGCCATGGCCTTTGGCATGGGCAAGAGCAACGCCAAGGTCTATGTTCCCTCCAGCGACGGCATCCGCTTTGCTGATGTGGCTGGCGAGGATGAGGCGAAGGAGAACCTGGCCGAGATTGTGGACTACCTGCACAACCCGCAGAAGTATTCCGATGTGGGCGCCTCCATGCCAAAGGGTGTACTGCTTGTCGGCCCTCCCGGCACCGGCAAAACCATGCTGGCCAAGGCCGTGGCCGGCGAGGCCGGTGTGCCCTTCTTCTCCATGTCCGGCTCGGAGTTTGTGGAGATGTTCGTCGGCATGGGCGCCTCCAAGGTGCGTGACCTGTTCAAGCAGGCCAAGGAAAAGGCGCCCTGCATTGTGTTTATCGACGAGATTGATGCCATCGGCAAAAAGCGCGACGGCCAGCTTGGCGGCAATGATGAGCGTGAGCAGACCCTTAACCAGCTGCTGACCGAGATGGACGGCTTCGAGGGCAACAACGGCGTGATCATTCTGGCGGCGACCAACCGGCCGGAATCCCTGGATCCGGCGCTGACGCGGCCCGGACGCTTTGACCGCCGTGTGCCCGTTGAGCTGCCTGATCTGGCCGGGCGCGAGGCCATCCTGCAGGTACACGCGAAGAAGATCAAAACCGCGGACAATGTGGATTTTCACACCATTGCCCGCATGGCCGCAGGCACCTCCGGCGCTGAGCTGGCCAACATCATCAATGAGGCAGCCCTGCGGGCGGTGCGCAACGGGCGCACCGTTGTGGAGCAGGCCGATCTGGAGGAAAGCATCGAGGTCGTCATTGCCGGATACCAAAAGAAGAACGCCATCATGACCGATGCCGAAAAGAAGGTGGTGGCCTACCACGAAATCGGCCACGCACTGGTGGCCGCCCTGCAGACCGCCTCCGCCCCCGTGCAGAAGATCACCATTATCCCCCGCACCTCCGGTGCACTTGGCTACACCATGCAGGTGGAGCAGAACGACAAGGTGCTGATGACCAAAGAAGAACTGGAAAACAAAATCGCTACGCTGACCGGCGGCCGCGCGGCGGAAGAAATCGTGTTCGGGCAGATCACCACCGGCGCCTCCAACGATATTGAGCAGGCCACCAAGCTGGCGCGGGCAATGATCACCCGTTACGGCATGACGGACGAATTTGACATGGTCGCCATGGAGACCGTCAGCAACCAATACCTCGGCGGGGACACCACACTGGCCTGTTCCGCTGAAACGCAGAAGGAGATCGACCGCAAGGTGGTGAAGACCGTGAAGGCACAGCACGAAAAGGCGCGCCGCCTGCTGGCGGACAACCGCCAGAAGCTGGACGAGCTGGCCGGTCACCTGTACGAAAAGGAGACCATCACCGGCAGCGAATTCATGGCCATTCTGAACCGGACAGGAGGCGCAGCGGTATGAGACGGAAAAACGCCATCGGATGGGGTGAGCTGGTCATTGGGCTGCTGCTGATCGCTCTGGGGATTTTCACACTTGTGCGTCCGGAGGGGGTACTGACCGGAACGGTTGTGCTCTACGGTGTAATTGCCGTGGTACTGGGCATTGAGGACATTGTGGCGTATGTGCGGCTGTCCCGATTTACCGGCTTCGGGCCCATGCTATCGCTGGTTTCGGGGATCCTCAGCGTGATGTGCGGCGTTATGTTGGTGGCCAACCCCAACCTGGGGAAATGGGCGCTGACGATCCTGGTGCCGGTGTGGTTCATCGCCCACTGCATCTCCGGGCTGGCACACGCCGCCCCGCTGCGCCTGCTGGGCGATCCGTTCTACTACGCCCTTACCCTGACGCTGAACATCCTGGGGCTGCTCCTCGGCCTGATGATGCTGTTCAGCCCGGCGCTATCCTTCCTGACCCTCCGCGCTGTCAGCCTGCTGGTCGGCATATATCTGCTCCTGTTTGGTCTGGAAAGCGTTATTGCCGCTTTCCTCCGCCGCAACAGCGATTGGTAAGCAGGAGGGATACGCTATGTCGCAGATCACCAAACGCGCCCTGGAGCAATCGCTCAAGAATCTGCTGCTGAAAAAGCCGCTGACTAAGATCACCATCAACGATATCGCCGATGACTGCGGCATCAACCGCATGACCTTTTACTACCACTTCAAGGACATCTACGATCTGGTGGAATGGGCCTGCATGGAGGATGCCCGCAAAGCCCTGGAGGAAAACAAAACCTACGACACATGGCAGCAGGGCTTTCTGCAGATCTTTGAAGCAGTGCGCAGCAACAAGCCCTTTGTGATGAATGTCTACCGCTGTGTGCACCAGGAACAGGTGGAAAAATACCTCAAGCCCCTCGTAGACGACCTGATCCTGGGCGTGATCAACGAGGAGGCGGTCGGCATGACCGTGCGCGAGGAGGATAAGGACTTCATCGCGCAGGTCTACTCCTACATCTTTATCGGCCTGATGCTGGACTGGATCAAGGACGATATGCGCGAGGATCCGGCGGACATCGTGGAGAGGCTGGGTAAGCTGATCAAGGGTTCGGTTTCCGCCGCTCTGGCGAAATTCAAGCGGTGATTTTTTAAGCATATTCCGCAATTTGATAAAATTTTCGGCACTTCCCCGCTCCGTGATAAAAGTCTTATCACGGAGCTTTTTCTGTTTATTGTAAAAACCGGAAACAGGGATATACTGTAAACAGAAACCAAAAAACATCAGGAGGTCTTGTATATGTATTACTCTGCCGGAACCTATGAATCCTTTGCCCACCCGGAAAAGCCGCAAGGCGTAGATAAAAAATCTGCCTATATCATCGGCACCGGCCTTGCCGGCCTGACGGCCGCCTTCTACCTTGTCCGCGACGGACAGATGAAGGGGGAACACATCCACCTGCTGGAAAAGCTGGAGCTGGCCGGCGGCAGCTGCGACGGCCGCAAGGATGTGACCAAGGGCTTCTTCATGCGCGGCGGGCGCGAGATGGATAACCATTTTGAAGTGATGTGGGACACCTTCCGCGATGTGCCGTCCATTGAAACGCCGGGCGTTTCTGTGCTGGATGAATACTACTGGCTGAACAAGCACGATCCGAACTATTCGCTCTGCCGGGCCACGGTGAACCGCGGCGAGGACGCCCACACCGACAAGAAATTTGCGCTGGATAAGGAATCCGCGCTGGCACTGTCCAAGCTGTTCCTCACCCCGGAAAAGGATCTGGAGGACAAAAAGATCTCGGATGTGCTGCCGGAGTCCTTCTGGGACACCAATTTCTGGCTGTACTGGCAGACCATGTTCGCCTTCCAGCGCTGGTCCAGCGCCCTGGAGATGAAGCGCTATCTGTGCCGCTATGTGCACCATATCGACGGGCTGCCGGATTTCAGCGCCCTGCGGTTCACCAAGTACAACCAGTATGAGAGCATGATCCTGCCGCTGGTGAAATACCTGGAGGCACACGGCGTACACATTGAGTACGGCATGGATGTTAAAAATGTCATCATCGCAACTGAGGGCGATAAAAAGGTTGCTAAGCAGATTGTCTATGTGAAGGGCGGCAAGGAGCAGACCATCGACCTGATCGAGGACGACCTGGTGTTCATCACCAACGGCTGCTGCACCGACACCTCCTGCTACGGCGACCAGACCCATGCGCCCGACCTGTCGCAGGTGAAAAACGGCTACGGCGAATCGTGGGATATGTGGAAAGCCATCGCAGCCCAGGCGGAGCACGGCGAATACGGCAATCCGGACAATTTCTGCAGCGACATCGACGCCACCAACTGGATGAGCGCTACCGTCGCCACCTCCGATGACGAGGTGATCCAACACATCATGAACATCTGCAAGCGGGACCCCCGCAGCGGCAAGGTGACCACCGGCGGCATTGTCACCGTGAAGGACAGCACCGACCACTGGTATCTCTCCTGGACCATCAACCGTCAGCCGCAGTTCAAGGCGCAGGACAAGAACATGGTGCTTGTGTGGCTGTATTCGCTGCATACCGACCGCGAAGGCAACTATGTGAAGAAGGCCATGCGCGACTGCACCGGTGAGGAGGTATGCCGCGAGTGGCTGTACCACATCGGTGTGCCGGAGGAGCGGATTGAAGCGCTGGCACACGACGCCTGCAACACCACCACCTGCTTTATGCCGTATATCAATGCCTTCTTCCAGCCGCGCAAGGAGTCTGACCGCCCGAAGGTGGTGCCGGATGGCGCTGTAAACTTTGCCTTCATCGGGCAGTTTGCCGAGACGCCGCGCGACACCATCTTTACCACCGAATATTCCATGCGCACCGGCATGGAATCGGTCTACACCCTGCTGGATATCGACCGCGGCGTGCCGGAGGTCTGGGGCAGCAAATACGATGTGCGGGAGCTGCTGCGCGCCTGCTACTACGCCATTGATAAAAAGCCGCTCAGCGAGGCGCCGCTTTCCTTTGCGGAAAAGGAGCTGCTGAAGATCGCCCTGAAAAAGGGCAAGGGAACGGACATTGAGCTGCTGCTGAAAGAAAGCGGCCTGATCGAATAACCCTGCCAAGAGCAAACGCCAAAGGGCGGTGGATACCAAATTGGTATCCACCGCCCTTTTCGGTCGTGTTCACAGTGGAATATCCGCCGGATAGGCCGTATCAATGAGGCAGCAGCGCAGCCCGTGCGCCCGGCAACCCTGCAGCACAGCGGCATTATCCTCACACAGTGCCTGCAGGGTGCACGCGCTGTCATCCAGCCGTTTCTCGATCACGCTGGCATAGCGGCAGATATCCGCAAAATGCGTCCGGATATACCGCTCACTCATCACCAGGCAGATATACCGCATCTGCGCCAGCTGCGCCGGTGTAAACTCCTTTTGCCAATCAAACGGGATATAGCAGCCCTCCACAATCAGGTTCTGGGCATTTTCCAGCGCGGTTTTGATCATTTCACGCACGATCGGCCACAGATAGGCCGTCAGCGCTGCATCCCCGCTGGCCGGCGTCAGCGCCGTATGGCCGCTGCGGATCAGCCCCATCTTCAGGTGATCAATCGAGAGATACGGATACCGGTATTGTTCCAGCAGCCGCTGTGCCAGCGCGGTCTTGCCGGTGTGGGACGCCCCGGCAATCAGAATGATCACAGCCATACCTCCTGACAGAGCAAAAAGCAGCCTGGCCGCCAAAAGGCGACCCGGCTGCTTTTGTGCTTTTTCTCACAGCCTACAGCTCTTTGCCGCACTTGTTGCAATAGGCGGCGTCCTCCGGATTGGTTCCGCCGCACGCAGCGCAGGTCTTCTTGCCGCGGCTGTTATCAATCTCCGCCTGCAGGCGGGCATTTTCCGCATTCAGCTCATCCACCTGCTTGAGCAGCTCCTCAACGGTCTCCTCCGGGAGCTCTGCGCCATTGCGGCGGCTTTCGTACAGCAGACGGCCGAGAGCCTCCATCGTTACCTCGATGGCATGCTCATTTTCCGCAATCTTGAGCTTGGATTTCGCCAGACCGGCCACATCCGTCGCCTTACGGCCGGCTGCTTCGGCCAGCTCCTTTGCCTTGCATACAACATCTTCCCAGGTTGTCATGATAACCGCTCCTTCACCTTATGGATTTGCTTATATTATACATCCGCACAGGCAGTTTTGCAATGCTTTTCGTAAAATTCCGGCACCGCATTCTTGCGGGCCAGCATCTCCTCCAGTCCCGTATTGTATTCATACGGGAACTTATAATTGAATATGCGCTCCAGATAATCGCTGCCGGGCTTTTTCAGCTTGCTGACGGCGCCCGCGCCGCAGGCCAGGATGGTATGGGTCTCATCCATGATGTACACATTGTACAGGCCCTCGAAGCCCGGCTTCGCCCAGCCGACATTTTCCTGGTTGCCCACCGTGCGGCTTTGCCGGTACAGGTAATACGGCCGGTAGCCGGCAGCCGGCAGCCGGTCGGCGGAAAGCTGCACCATACGCACCGCATCGTCCTTCACACGGTAATCCGCCCGGTGCTGCAGCATCAGGTTGGAGGCACGCTTCATGGACAGCGTATGCACGGTCACGCTTTCCGGCTGCAGCTGCAGGATCCTTTCCAGCGTATCGGCAAAGCCGGCGTAAGTATCCCCCGGCAGGCCGGCGATCAGATCGGTATTTACATTGGCAAAGCCGACCTGCCGCGCCAGATCAAACGCCGTATAGAACTGCTCCACCGTATGGCGGCGGCCGATGGCATCCAGCACCGGCTGCTGCAGGGTCTGCGGATTGATGCTGACACGCCCGACACCGGCGCGGCGGATAACCTCCAGCTTTTCCCGCGTTACGGTGTCCGGCCGGCCGGCCTCCACCGTATATTCCCGCAGGTGGCTCAGATCAAAGCAGCGCTCTACGGTATCCAGCAGCCGGGAAAGCTGCTCCGGCGAAAGCGTGGTCGGCGTACCGCCGCCAAAATAGACCGTTTCCAGCCGCAGACCGAGCCGTGCAGCCAGCCCGCCCGTATAGGCAAGCTCCCGGCACAGCTGCTCCACATAGGTGGGGATCAGCCGCCTGGCCTGCACCACAGTCTGCGAAACAAAAGAACAGTAATCACAACGGGTGGGGCAAAACGGGATGGAGACATACAGGCTGAAGGAATTGGGCGCAGAAAGCGCCAGCAGCTCATCCTCCACCCCCAGCGTCTGGCGGCAAAGCGCCGTCTTCTCCTCGCTGACCAGCAGCCGGTCGCGCAGATAGGCCAGCGCGGCGGCCTCCCCCTGCTCCCGCACCAGGCGGCGCAGCAGCTTGACCGGCCGCACACCCGTCACCAGCCCCCATTTCTGTGTAAAGCCGAGCAGCTTAACAAGCAAATGGTACAGCAGAGTACACAGCCACAGCTCACACTCGTCTGCCGGGGACGCCGGCGGCAGAAGCGTCTCCTGCTGCTCGTCAAAGCCGTCCAGCACCAGCCGGCAGCAGAGGCGCACCCCCTGGGCATCGGCCGCCATGCAGCAAAATGCCTGTACGCCATCCGTCGGCGCCGGCGCCGGCAGTGTCTCCACCACCTGCGTGACGATCTTCTCCTGCGGCAAAAACAGGCGGCTGACATTCTCCAATTCAAAGTGGAAATCATTTCCCTGTAAATACAGCTTCATCCGGTTACTTCCATGCCTCCGCCATATATCCGTTATTTTTCCGCTCATCCTCCAGCGTGGTCGGCTCCCCGTGGCCGGGGTACACCCGCCGGTCACCCGGCAGCTCTGCCAGCTTTTTCAGCGAACGGCGCAGCACGGCGGCATCCCCACCGGGGAAATCCGTGCGGCCGACGCTGCGGCAGAAAAGGGTATCTCCGCTGAGCAGCCACTCACCGGTATCCAGGCAGATGCCGCCCGGCGTGTGGCCGGGGGTCTCCAGCACCCGCAGGGTACACGCCCCCAGCGGCAGGGTATCCCCCTCATACAGCCGGCGGCCGGCCCGCAGCGGCGGTATGGCTGTGCCATCCGCCAGCAGCGCCGTCAGGTTGCGGCAGGCGTCGGTCAGCGCCGGCTCATCCCCCGCCCCAACCAGCAGCGCAGCTCCCGTTGCCCGGCACACAGCATCAGCCGCCAGCATATGGTCAAAGTGCGCATGCGTCAGCACCACCCCAAGAATATGCAGCGAAAGCGCCTGCACCGCCTGCAGCAGCCGCTGCGGCTCATCCCCCGGATCCACCACATAGCCGCTGCCGCCCGGGCAGTCGTACAAGATATAGCAATTGGTCTCCAGCGCGCCCACCGGCAGCGCCATGATCTGCAGCTGACTCATTTCTTCTTCCACTCTTCCGTATCCAGCAGGATGGTAACCGGCCCGTCATTCAGCAGCTCCACCTGCATATCGGCGCCAAATACGCCGGTTTGTACCTCGGCCACGCCGGCCTTCTTCAGTTCGCTGACCACCGTCTCAAACAGCGGCAGCGCCGTCTCCGGCCGCGCTGCAGCAAAGAAATCCGGCCGCCGGCCGTGCCGGGTATCGGCGCACAGCGTAAACTGCGATACCGCCAGCACACCACCGCCGATATCCAGCACTGAGCGGTTCATCTTTCCGCTCTCATCGCGGAATACCCGCAGATTGGCCACCTTCTGCGCCAGCACGGCCGCCTCGGCAGCTGTATCTTCCTGCTGTACGCCCACAAGCAGCAGCACGCCGGCCGCGACTGCGCCGACTACTTCGCCATCCACCGTCACACTGGCGTGAGATACCCTTTGGAAAACCGCTTTCATGCCATCCGTCCTTTTTCTGTCATATCGTGGCGCGCTGCACGCTGTCCACGCCCTCTACCTCTTTGAGCCGCTGGATAACCAGCTGCAGGTGCTCCACGCTGCTGACGGCCAGCGTCATGGTGATCACCACGCCGTTGTTGTCCGTCTCCCGCGCATTGACCGCATGCAGCGGAATGTGCATATTGGCCAGCACCATAGTCAGGCTAAGCAGCAGATTATTGCCATTGTGGGCATGGATGCGCAGATTGGCATGGAATTCGCTTTTCAGGCTCTCCTCCCACTGCACCCGCACCCACCGTTCACGGTTGGGGGCGTTTTCCAGATCCTTCGGCACATTGGTGCAGTCCCGCCGGTGCACCGAAACACCGTAGCCGCGGGTGATAAAGCCGATCACCGGGTCACCCGGCACCGGGTTGCAGCACTGGGCAAATTTGACCAGGCAGTTATCCATATTCTCAATAATCACGCCGCCGTGGTTTTTCACCCGGCGTGCCGGCGGCGTCTGCGGAGCCGGCGGCGCCGCCTGGATCTGATCCTCCCGCTGCAGGCGGGCATATTCCTCCCGGATGCGCGGCATCAGGCGGGAAAGCAGCACGCCGCCGTAGCCGATGGCGGCATAGAAATCATCCAGCGTATCGCAGTGCTGCTTTTTGGCCTGCTCCAGCAAAAAAGCCTCCATCTTATCCTGCGGCAGCCGGATCAGGTTGCGGGAAAGCTCCCGCTCCAGCTCAGCGCGGCCCTGCTGGATATTCTCCTCGCGGCGTTCCCGCTTAAACCAGCTGCGGATCTTATTGCGCGCCTCGCCGGTGTGCACGATGTTCAGCCAATCGCGGCTCGGCCCGTGGTCGGCCGCCGAGGTGGTCAGCACCTCCACAATCTCGCCGGTCTTTACCCGGTAATCCAGCGGCACAATACGGCCATCCACCTTGGCGCCGACCATGCGGTTGCCCACCGCCGTGTGGATGGCATAGGCAAAGTCGATCACCGTGCTGCCCACCGGCAGGGTAATCACATCCCCCTTGGGGGTGAAAACAAACACATCCTCGATATCCAGGTCGGTCTTGATGCTGCGCACGATATCCTCGGCGTCATCCACATCCTTCTGGTTCTCGATGAACTGGCGCACCCAGGCCAGACGCTCATCCAGCTTATCCTGCTTGCGGATGCCGAGCTTGTATTTCCAGTGCGCCGCGATACCGTATTCCGCCGTATAGTGCATCTCCCAGGTACGGATCTGCACCTCAAAGGGGATCTTCTCTTTTCCCACCACGGTGGTGTGCAGGGACTGGTACATATTCGGCTTGGGGGTAGAGATGTAGTCTTTGAACCGGTTTGGCAGCGGGCGGAACATCTCATGCACCAGGCCGAGGGCATTATAGCAGTCGTTGACGCTGTCCACGATCACCCGCACAGCGTAGATATCGTAGATCTCATCAAAGGCGTGCCCCTGGATATACATTTTGCGGTAGATGCCGGCGATGCTCTTGATCCGGCCGGACATCTGCGCCTTGAGACCATATTCCGCCAGGCGGCTCTGGATACGCTGCTGAATGTCCTCCAGAAAGGCCGCCCGCTCATTTGCCCGCAGGGCCAGATTGTCCTCGATCTCCTTGTAGGCGACCGGATCCAGCACCCGCAGCGACAGATCCTCCAGCTCCTCCTTGACCGCCCGGATACCAAGGCGGTGTGCCAGCGGGGCGTAGATATCCAGGGTCTCCCGCGCTTTATCCCGGCGTTTCTGCGGATCCCAGCCGTCACTTGTACGCATATTGTGCAGGCGATCCGCCAGCTTAATGATCATCACGCGGATATCCTGCGACATGGCCAGCAGCATCTTGCGGACATTCTCTGCCTGCTGCTCCTCACGGGTGGAAAAGGTCATTTTGGTGATCTTGGTCACCCCATCCACCAGCTTCGCCACATCCTCGCCGAAGCGGGCAGCGATCTCCCGCAGCTCGATGCCGGTATCCTCCACCACATCATGCAGCAGGCCGGCCACGACCGAGTCGCTGTCCATGCCCATCTCCACCAGGATACAGGCCACATGCAGCGGATGGCAGATATACTCCTCCCCGGAGCGGCGGCGCTGGCCGGCATGTGCCTTGGTTGCCATCTCCACCGCCTCATGGATGCGCTCCGTCTGGTAGGGTTTACCACTTTCGGCCAGCAGTGCATCCAGCTGCGCGATCACATCTTCCCGTTTTTCCGGTTCACGCATCCGTCATCCCTCCTCTGCAAGATATTGCCACAGCGGTGTAGCAGCCAGATCAGCCTTGTTCTGCGCCGGCAGCACGGTCAGGCACAGGCACTCGCCGCGGTCCTCCACCTGCAGCAGGCCGGCCTCACGCCACAGCTCCAGCGCCGCCAGCAGCCGGAGCGCCGGCACCGGCGTCTCCTGCCGCTCAGCCGTGCGGGCCGCAGCATACTGCAGATGCTCCAATGTGCCCTGCCACACGCCGCAGCGGTGCAGTAAAGTATACAGCCTTGCCAGCAGCGGCCGATCCGGCAGGATAGCCTCTGCCGCCGGCTTTGCCTCCCGGCGCATCACGCTTTCAAACAGGGCGATATCCGCCGCCAGTGCCTCGCGGTCTGTTGCGGCATAACCGATATCCCGCGCGCACAGGCTCACAGACAGTATACCCCGGTATTCGTTTTTCTCCAGCGAGACAATACAATTGACCAACGAGCCACAGGGAATTGGCAGCTCCTGCGGCGTTGTCTGGAATTTCATCACATTCACCCGCACGCCATCCCGGCTCATGGAAAGGCGCAGATGCTTGCCGCCGCCAAGGGCGGTGATATTATCCAGCCGCATATTGCACAGGGCAAACAGCGGTGCCGGATTTCCGGAGCCGTATGGCTCCAGCACCTCCAGCAGCGCCAGCTTTTCGGTGTCGATCTGCCCCGGCCGCAGCCGCAGCGCCACCGACAGGGCAGCCGTGGGCATCTGCGGGCAGGCGGCTGCCGCATAGCGGTTCAGCGCCCGGCGCAGGTCATCCACCCGCTCCCGCCGCACGGTCAGGCCGGCCGCCTGGTCATGGCCGCCGTAGGCCTCCACCACCCCGGCGCAGGCTTCCAGCGCCGGCACCAGCGAAAAGCCCGGCAGGCTGCGCCCGGAGCCGTGTACCATCTCCCCCTGCGCCGAAAGCACAAAGGCCGGCTTGCCGTATTTCTCCGTCAGGCGTGCCGCCACAATGCCCAGCACACCGTTCTGCCATCCATCGCCGCACACCAGCAGCAGCCGATCGTACAGCCACAGCGGATTTTCCGCCAGCTGCGCCTCCGCCTGTGCCAGCACCTGGCGGCTGACCTCCTGCCGCTGTCCGTTCAGCTGCTGCAGCTCAGCCGCCAGCGGCTGTGCGGTAGCCTCGTCCGCCGCCACCAGCAGGCGGAAGGCCACATCCGGATCCGCCATGCGGCCGGCGGCATTCAGCCGCGGCGCCAGCGTAAAGGCAATGCCGGTGGCGGTCAGCGGCTTCTCCGCGCACCCTGCCACCTGCCGCAGCGCCACGATCCCCGGCCGGCGACTGTCATTCAGCAGCTGCACGCCGCGCCGCATCAGATCCCGCATAAACCCGCGCAGCGGCATGGCATCCGCCAGCGTACCCAGGGTCAGCAGATCGCCGTATTCCTGCAGGATGGACTCGCCATCCCCCTCCAGCGCGCACAGCAGCATAAATGCCACACCCACACCGGCATAATCCTTGCAGGGGCTTTCACAGTCCGCACGCTGGGGATCCACCACCGCCACCGCGGCCGGCAGCTGCGCCGGCGGCTGGTGGTGATCGGTCACGACCAGCTCCATGCCGGCTCCGGTGATCGCGGCAGTCTCAGCGGGTGTCAGGGAGATACCGGTATCCACCGTTACGATCAGCTGCACACCCTGCTGCGCTGCCCACGCAATATCCGGCGCATGCAGGCCGTAGCCATTCTCCCGCAGCGGCAGGCGGTAAAGCACATCCGCCCCCTGCCGCTGCAGATAGGTATACAACAGGGCTGTGGCGGTGATGCCGTCCACATCGTAATCGCCGTAAATGAGAATGCGCTCATGCCGGTCGATAGCGGTCTGTATCCGCTCCGCCGCCACATCCATATCCGCAAAGGCAAAGGGATCGGCCTCCTCATCCTGCCCGGTCAGAAAACGCAGGATCTCCTCCGGCGATGTCAGGCCGCGCGCCGTCAGCAGCAGCGCCAAAAAGGGGTTCAGCTCACAGCTTTCCGCCATTTCCGCCGCCAGCGCTTTATCCAGCGGCGCCATCTCCCAGCGCTTGATCCGCATCCGTTGCCCTCCCTTGCCCGATTTTTCCTTATAACATATCGTATATCATAGCATTTTTTGCGACAGTATTCAACTGCCCAGCGGATTTTTTTCAAAAAAACTGCTCCTGCAATGGCTGTGGCCGGTTTTCCACCGGCGAACCTGCCGTTTTGTACAAATCGTTTCGACATTCCGCAGCCGGTTATTGCAAACTTGCTGTTTTTTCTGCAGTCTCCAATTTTATCTTGCTTTTCCGTTTGTCCATCGTGTATAATGAAATGTGTTGATTATTGGGGTATTTTGTGCGTTGCGGCGCACCGGCGGCTGTTTTCTAAACGGAGGATTCAATCAAATATGGCTATTGATCTGCACTGTCACTCAAGGATGTCCGACGGTTCCATGGGCATCGAAGAAATGATCGCCACGGCAAAGCGGCGGGGACTGACCGCTATCGCCATCACCGACCATGACGCCATCGCCGGCGCCACCCGCGCTGTGATGATCGGCAAGCGACAGGGCATTGAGGTACTGCCGGGCATTGAGTTTTCCGCCACCGACCCCCGTACCAAGGGAAAAGTGCACATCCTCGGCTATCTGTGTGACAGCCCCGACCGTCTGGAAGGGCTGTGCCGGCAGATCGCGGCAGGCCGTCGGACGGCCGCGGCCGAAATGATCCGCCGCGTGCTGCGCTATTACCCCATTGTACCGGAGAGCATTACCCGCTGCGCCGCCGGCAGCACCGCCATCTTCAAGCAGCATATCATGCACGCACTGATGGATGCCGGCTACACCGATTCTATCTACGGCGAGGTATACGACAAGCTGTTTTCCCCCACCGGCGGTTGTGCAAGGGTAGCCATCCCCTACCCCGATGTACGCACGGTCATCGACCTGATCCACAGCGCCGGCGGTCTGGCCGTGATCGCCCACCCTGCCGCCTATCATAACGAGGACCTGATGGAGGAGCTGACGGCGTGCGGCCTGCTGGACGGCATAGAGGCCTGGCACCCCGATCACAGCCCGGAGACGGCCGCGCAGCTGGCGGATTTTGCCGCGCAGCACGGCCTTGTGGCCACCGGCGGCAGCGATTTCCACGGCATGTACGCCAAAAGCCACCGCCCGCTCGGCAACAGCGATGTGCCGCCGGAGACCGTACGGCTGCTGATCAACTATAAAAACAAAAAACGGCGCGCCTGAGACGGCGTACCGGATGCGGAGGGATTTTTATGGCATACGAATATCGCCCGCAGGGCGTGTGCGCCCGCGGAATTACCTTTGACATTGAAAATGGCTGCGTAACCAATGTCCGCTTTGACGGCGGCTGCAACGGCAACACGCAGGGAGTCGCCCGTCTGGTCGAGGGCATGCCGGTGCAGGAGGCTATCCGCCGGATGGCCGGCATCCGCTGCGGCTTCAAAACCACCTCCTGCCCTGACCAGCTGGCCAAAGCGCTGCAGGCCGCCCTGGAGGAGGCCGCACAAAGCACGGCGGACACCGCCGCAAAATGATTTCCACCGGAGGTCGCCGCACTGTGGCGGCCTCTTTTCTGTTGTCGACACCAATCACACTGTAAAGGAGAATGCCTGTGCAGCTACCGCCTTTGTTCCTTTCCCGAATGCAGACACTGCTGGGGGAAGAACTGGCCGCATTTCTGGCAGCCTATGAGCGGCCGCTGCGGCGCGGCCTGCGGGTGAACACCCTGAAGCTGCCAACAGCGGCCTTCCGCCGCCTATCCGCCCTGCCGCTGGAGCCAGCGCCGTTTTCGCCGGACAGCTTTTACCTGGATATCCCCCACAAGGCCGGCAGCGACCCGCTGCACCACGCCGGCGCCTACTATATGCAGGAGCCGTCTGCCTGCTCGGCGGTCAGTGTGCTGGCACCGCAGCCCGGTGAACGGATACTGGATCTGTGCGCCGCACCGGGCGGTAAATCCGGGCAGATCGCTGCCGCCCTGCAAAACACCGGCCTGCTGTGGAGCAATGAGTATGTGCCGGCACGCGCCCGCATCCTGCAGCAAAATCTGGAACGGCTGGGGGTACGGCGCGGAGTGGTCTCCTGCAGCGATACCGGCCGGCTGTGCGCCGGGCTGGCCGGCTGGTTTGATGCCGTGCTGGTGGACGCCCCCTGCTCCGGCGAGGGAATGTTCCGCAAGGAGCCGCAGGCGCTGGATGGCTGGAGCCTGGACAATATCCACCTGTGTGCCACCCGGCAGCAGGAGATCCTGCAGAACGCCGCAGCGGCCGTGCGGCCCGGCGGGCGGCTGGTCTATTCCACCTGCACCTTCGCCCCGGAAGAAAACGAGGGGGTCATCGCTGCCTTTTTGCAGCAGAACCCGGACTTTTCCCTGCAGCGGATTGCCGTACCGTGGGGATGCAGCGGCTTTCCGGTTCAGGCGCTCCGCGCCTTTGTGCCGGCGATCGCCGGCACGGCCGACCTGACCGCCTGCCGCCGGATCCTTCCCCAGCACGGCGGCGAGGGACATTTCATCGCGCTGCTGCGGCGGGACGGCAATGCCGCCGGTCCCCTGCCCGCAGCCTACGAGCCGCCGAAAAATGATCCCCACAGCGCCGCGGCAGCCGACCTGTATGCCGGATGCTTCCGGCAGCCGCCGGAGGGCGTATTTGTCACCCACGGTGAGTTGGTGCGTCTGCTGCCGCCGGAACTGCCGGCGCTGACAGGGCTCGCTGTGCTGTCGGCCGGCATCGCCGCAGCACAGGTATGCAAAAACCGCCTGGAACCCTGCCACGCCGCCTTTATGGCGGCCGCACCGGCGGATTGCCGCCGGGGGCTGGAGCTGCCACCCGACAGCCAGGAACTGGCCGCATTCCTGCACGGTGCGGAGCTGCCCTGCGCCGGCGAAAACGGCTGGACAGCCGTCGCCACCGCCGGGCTGACCACCGGCTTCGGCAAATGCGCCGGCGGCCGGCTGAAAAACCGGTATCCCAAAGGTCTGCGGCTGCTATAAGATACCACTGGCCCGGCCTGGCCAGCGCCGATTTGTAAATTTTTTTTGCTTTTGCAGTTTTTGCGTATATCCTCTTGCAAATATAGCGAAAATCGTATACAATAGGCGTGTTGGATTGTTACCTATTTAACAGGCAATCACATTTAGGAAAGGATGTTATGTATGAGCTATCTCAACAAAAAGACCGTAGAGGATCTGGAGGTTGCCGGCAAGCGCGTGCTCGTCCGCTGCGACTTCAATGTGCCGATGAAAGACGGCAAGATCACCAGCGATAAGCGCATCATCGGCGCCCTGCCCACGATCCGCTACCTGCTGGAGCATGGCGCGAAGGTCATCCTGTGCTCCCACATGGGCAAGCCCCACAGCATTTTCACCGAGGGCTTTGGCCTGAACAAGAAAGAAAAGGCCGCCGTGTCCGCCCTGCCGGAGGCCGAGCAGGAGGCTGCCAAGGCTGAGTATATCCAGAAGGCGCTGGCCGGCGATGCGAAGAAATTTACCCTCAAACCGGTGGCTGACCGCCTCAATGAGCTGCTGGACGGCAAGGTGACCTTTGCCACCGACATCATCGGCGACGACGCCAAGGCCAAGATCGCCGCGCTGAAGGACGGCGAGGCGGTTCTGCTGGAGAATGTGCGCTTTGATGCCCGCGAGACCAAGAACGACGCCACCTTTGCCAAGGCGCTGGCGGATCTGGCTGAGCTGTATGTGAACGATGCCTTCGGCACAGCGCACCGCGCCCACGCCTCCACCGCCGGTGTGGCAGACTATCTGCCCTCTGCCTGCGGCTACCTGATCCAGAAAGAGATCACCGTGATGGGCAAGGCTCTGGACGATCCCAAGCGCCCGTTTGTGGCCATCCTCGGCGGCGCCAAGGTATCCGACAAGATCGGCGTGATCAACAACCTGCTGGACAAGGTGGACACCCTGATCATCGGCGGCGGCATGGCCTACACCTTCATGCGCGCCATGGGCAACAATGTCGGTACCTCCCTGTGCGAGGAGGATAAGCTGGATCTGGCCCGCGAGATGATGCAGAAGGCCAAGGATAAGGGTGTCAACTTCATCCTGCCGGTGGATAACATCATCAGCCGCGATTATGACGAGTCCGCTCCGTTTATGCGCATCTACTCCGACGCCATCCCGGACGGCTGGATGGGCATGGACATCGGTCCCACCACCCAGGAGCTGTTTGCCAAGTCCCTCGTTGGCGCCGGCACGGTGATCTGGAACGGCCCGATGGGCGTGTTTGAATGGGAGAACTTCTCCAAGGGCACCATCGCCGTGGCGAAAGCGGTAGCCGACAGCGGCTCCATCTCCATCATCGGCGGCGGCGACTCGGCAGCGGCCGTGGAGAACCTGGGCTTTGCGGACAAGATGACCCACATCTCCACCGGCGGCGGCGCTTCCCTCGAATTCCTGGAGGGCAAGGTGCTGCCCGGCATCGCCTGCCTGGACGATAAAGACTGAGAATAGGAAAGGACAGGAGCACTATGGGTAAGTATGTGATTGCCGGCAACTGGAAAATGAACAAAACGCCGGCCGAGGCAACCGAACTGATCGAAAGCATCAAGCCGCTGGTCGCAGACGCAGCGTGTGATGTAGTCGTGGGCGTCCCCTTTGTGGATCTGCCGGCAGCGCTGGAGGCCACCAAGGGCACCAAGATCGGCGTTGCAGCGCAGAACTGCTACTGGGAGAAGAGCGGCGCCTTCACCGGCGAGATCGCAGCCGATATGCTGCGGGCGATGGGCGTTGGCTATGTCATCCTCGGCCACAGTGAGCGCCGCACCTATTTCGGCGATACCGACGCAACGGTCGCCAAGCGGGTACGCGGTGCGCTGGATGCCGGCCTGACGGTCATCCTGTGCGTCGGCGAGTATCTGGAGCAGCGTGAGCTGGGCATCACCGACGAGGTGGTGGCCATGCAGACCAAGATCGCGCTCAATGGCGTGAGCAAGGAGGAGCTTGCCCGCATCATCATCGCCTATGAGCCTGTGTGGGCCATCGGCACCGGCAAAACGGCTACGGCTGAGCAGGCCAACGAGGTCTGCGGCATGATCCGCCGGGTGATCGCCGGCCTGTACGACGGGGCAGCGGCCGAGGCCGTGACCATCCAGTACGGCGGTTCCATGAATGCCGGCAACGCCGCGCAGCTTCTGGCAATGTCGGATGTGGACGGCGGCCTGATCGGCGGCGCTTCGCTGAAGCCGAACGATTTTGCCACCATTGTGGCCGCAGCAAAATAACCATCACTGTTCCGTGCGGAGGGCGGGGCGTCCGCCCCACCCTCCGTTCTCTTTGCACAATCCCCAAGGAAAGGAAGAAACAACCATGAAAAAGCCTTTGACACTCATCATCATGGACGGCTTCGGCATCAATCCGGATACCTACGGCAATGCCATCAAAGCCGCCAAGACCCCCAACCTGACCAAACTGTTTGCGGAAAATCCCTACACCCAGATCGGCGCCTCCGGCATGGATGTCGGCCTGCCGGACGGGCAGATGGGCAACAGCGAGGTTGGCCACACCAATATGGGCGCCGGCCGCATCGTGTACCAGGAGTTGACCCGCATCACCAAGTCCATCCAGGACGGTGATTTCTTCGAGAATGAGGCGCTGAAGAACGCCATGGCTGCGGCCGCCAAGCCCGGTGCAGCACTGCACCTGATGGGGCTGCTTTCCAGCGGCGGTGTGCACAGCCACATCGACCACCTGGTCGGCCTGCTGGAAATGGCCAAGAAAAACGGCATTGAAAAGGTCTTTGTGCACTGCCTGATGGATGGCCGCGATGTCCCCCCCACCTCCGGCAAGGAATTTATCCAGCAGCTGCAGACGGAAATGGCACGCATCGGCGTCGGCCGGATCGCCACGGTGGCCGGCCGCTACTACGCCATGGATCGTGACAACCGCTGGGAGCGCGTGGAGAAGGCCTATGCTGCGCTGGTATACGGCGAAGGCGTACAGAACGCCGACCCCGTGGCCGCGATAGAGGCCTCCTATGCGGCGGATGTAACAGATGAATTTGTGGTGCCGGTGGTCTGCGCCGGCAAAGAGGGCGTGATCAAGCCGCATGACGCGGTGGTGTTCTTCAACTTCCGCCCCGACCGCGCCCGCGAGATCACCCGCACGCTGGTGGATCCCGACTTTACCGGCTTTGAGCGTAAAAACGGCTTCTTCCCGCTGACCTATGTGTGCATGACGCAGTATGATGCCACCATGCCCAATGTACAGGTGGCATTCCATCCGCAGTCGCTGAAGAATACGCTTGGCCAGTACCTGAGCGACAAGGGACTAACCCAGCTGCGCATTGCCGAGACGGAGAAGTACGCCCATGTGACCTTCTTCTTCAACGGCGGCGTGGAAAAGGAATATCCCGGCGAGGATCGTGCCCTGATCCACTCCCCCAAGGTGGCCACCTACGACCTGCAGCCGGAAATGAGCGCCTATAAGGTGTGCGATGAGGTTGTTGAGCGCATCCACTCCGGCAAGTACGATGTGATCATCCTCAACTACGCCAACTGCGATATGGTTGGCCACACCGGCGTGTTTGAGGCCGCCGAGGCCGCCGTGGAGGCTGTGGATACCTGCGTGGGCAAGACCGTTGCCGCCACGCTGGAGATGGGCGGTGTGGCGATGATCACCGCCGACCACGGCAATGCCGACAAGATGTACGAGGCAGACGGCTCCCCCTTCACTGCCCACACCACCAACCCGGTGCCCTTCTGCGTGGTTGGCAAGCCCTGCCACCTGCGCCAGAGCGGCGGACGGCTGGCTGACATTGCCCCCACCATGCTGCAGGTGCTCGGCCTGCCGCAGCCGGAGGAAATGACCGGCAAGTCCCTCATCGAGGAATAACGACAAATACTGAACCCCTGCGGCCGGCAAAGCATTCTGCTTTGCCGGCCTTTTTGTGCGAAACAACGGAAAAAGTAACAGCTTTGTTACAATCCTTGCATCCGGGGGGCGAATATGGTATAGTACCCAAGCAAGAAAAATTCCCGATAAAAAGTGAGGAGTCTCCCGAATGAAGGAAGCCCTGCGGCCTTACAGGCCGGATCTCCGACAGTCGTGGCAGGTGGCGCTTTTGCTCATCGCGCTCATCCCCCTGTTTCCGGAATACATCGCCTTTGCCCTGGTGATCGCTGCCGGCCTTTTCGGCTGGCACGCCCTGCGCAAAAGCGGCGAAAAACTGAAGATCGGCAAGATCGGCAAGCTGCTGCTGGTGTACATCGCATACACTGCCTGCTCGGTGATATACAGCCGCAACAGGCTCAGCTCGGCCGCCACAGCGGCCATGTGGCTGATCCTTTTTGTTGTGTATCTGGTGTGCAGCAATCTTCTCAGCGATACAGCGCGGTTTGACCTGTTCGTGATGTGGATGACGGCGGTGGCCGGCGTCGTCGGATTTATTGCCTGCTGCCAGTACCGCATCGCCTTTTTCACCCACGGCCAGACCACCGAGGTGTGGAAGTGGCTGGACAACATCGTTTATCAGGCACTGCCGATCAAACTGTGCCATGTCCCCTATGTTCTGCGGGCCTGCTCCACCTATGCCCACCCGAATATGCTATCGGAATACCTGACCATGGTGGCGCCGTTTGTGGTTTATTTCAATTTTCACGAGCGCCGCAAGGAGCTGCGTACCTTTTCCCGCATCTGCCTGTTCCTGACCTTTGGCGGGGTCATCTTCTCGTTCTCCCGCGGCGGGTACATTGCGCTGCTGGTGCTGCTGCTGGCCCTGGTGGTGCTGAATATCCGCCACCGCTTTGCGGCTGTGGCCATGTACATCTTCGGCGCCCTGCTGCTGATACCGGAAGAGGTCGTAGAGCGGCTGCTGACCATCCTGCCGAATATTTCCGGCGGCAGCAAGATCATTGAGGATGTCACCAGCGCCCCGGAGCTGACCTATACCACCACAGCCAGCATCATCAACAATGCCTCCGGCGATATGGGCATGGACGCCCGGTGGAAAATATGGCTGGAGGCTATCCACAGCTTCTGCCAGCGGCCGCTGTTCGGCGCCGGCGCCGGTGTGCAGACCACCTGGGATATGCTAACAGAAAGCGGTATTCCCTCCGGGGTTCATGCACACAACCTGGTGCTGGAACTGCTGGTGGAGGGCGGCATTATCGCCCTGATCCTGATGCTGCTGGTGGGCTTTATGTCCATCAAGAACGGCGTTGAGCTGATCCGCGCCGGATACAGCACCGCTTTCTGGGTCGGGTTTGCTGTGCTGGGCTGCATCATGTCCTTCTGCCTGCAGGGACTGGTGGACTACCCACTGATGTCCCCCAAGCTGATCTGCAATTTCATGATGCTGATCGGCATCACCGAACGCGTCATCCATCTGTACTCCGGCCGGGAAATTGCCATGCGGCGCGCCCTGCGCAAACGGCTGCGCAAAAAGGCTGCTAAACCCACAAGAGTCTGAGAATAAAGAAAAAAACACCGGCGGACAATTTTGCATTGTCCGCCGGTGTTTTTTGCATATAATCCCGCTCACCGCAGGCCGGCCCACAACAAAATAATGATCTGCCCCGGAATACCGATAACAAACACCAGCCACAGATTGTAGGACAGCAGGGTGAGGTAAAAGGCCGCCAGCACACTCCAAAGCAGCACTGAAATAATAAAGAAATTCCAGCGGCGATTGCCCCAGACGCTATTGAGCACCAGCACCACGATAGCCGTGACCGGCACTGCATAAACAAAGCAGAGCCAGTGCCGGGTGATATTATTGCCCAACATATCAATATTGACGAAGACAAAGGTGGCGATCAGCCACACCAGTACGCAGGAAATGGCAGTGATCAGCCGGTGATTGCGGCGCTGGCGGCGGGTATATTCCCGCTTGATCTCGGTTGCCTTCGGGTGATCCGCCTGCAAAAGATAGTCCACTGTCACATGGAACAGGTCGGCAATCTCTTTGAAGGTACCGATATCCGGCAGGGACTCCCCCCGCTCCCACTTGGATATAGCCTTATCCGAATAATTGAGACGCTCCGCCATCTCAAGCTGGGTCATATTTGCCGAACGGCGCAGCTGGCCGATATTGCCGGCCACAATCATTTTTAAGTCTTCCATCATCCGTCTCCTGCTGTCAAAAGAAAATGCTCCGGCGCCGCAGACCGTCCACAGCTGTGCGGCCGGCAGGGCTTTTGATGAGTATACCACATTTTCGTCCCTTTGGCAAGTGCGGAAATGGACGGGCGCTCAGCTTACCGGCGGCAGCAGCAGCTTGAGCAGCAGCAGCCCGACAACCCCCGGAGCGCCCAACACCCCGCACACACCCACGCTGAACCAGCTGAGTCCAAGAGAAACGCCGGTAAATCCGCCCAGCACATCCACTGCCCCCAGAGCGCATAGCCCCTGCACCGCGGACAGAAGCAGCCGCCGCAGCGGCTTTCCTGTATGTATAGCCGTGGCCAGAACGGCCACAGCCACGCCACCTCCCACAATGATCAACGCAACCTTTAACCACAGCGCCATCGCGCCACCCCCGCTCTATTCATTCCATAAATGGGTCTTTTCCCGGCAGGTAATTCCCTGCTCACGCGCATGGCGCAGCAAAAAGCGGTACTGTGCCCGCAGCGAACCAAGCTCGTAGATGCACCCCTCGATCAGATCCGGGTCCGTCTCCAGCGAAAAACGGCTCTCCACCGCGTCAATGCGCGCACAGACATCCCGTATAGCCGTAATGGTGGGGTGCGGCGGCTCATCCGCCCGCAGCAGCAGCTTACGAAAGGTGTTTTCCATTCTATTCCGCCCTTTCCGTCATATTCTATGAATAGTATGGACAAAATAGACGCCCTTAGACGGAGCAAAAGGAAAAAACTTCAAAAGCGGACACCCGCGCGCCCGTACCGTGGCACCCGCGCAGGGGGTTCTCCAAAAAACGCCTACAAGAAAGGCCGCAACTGATCCCCGGCTGTGCCGACACCGCCGCAGTGTGATAGGACGCAAAAAAAGACTGCCGCGATACGGCAGTCTTTTTTGTCTTTGTTTAACAGTATGCTCCGCGACCGATCTCTTTTACCCCGCAATATCGGAAGTGGTATCGGAGGTCGTCTCGGAGGTGGTGGTCGAAGTCGATGTGCTATCGTCCGACTTACCGGCCAGCGCCGCGGGGCTGAGGAACTTTGTGATCAGCATGCCGGCAAAAACCAGCACAAAGAATGTGATGGCGATCACCTTTGTCCATTTGGCCAGACGAGCATCCCAGGTTTTTGCCATACCCTTATCCATAAAGGAATCGGCCGCACCGGCGATCACGCCCAGGTTGGACTCGTTACCCTCCTGCAGCAGCACCACCAGGATGATCAGCAGGGAGAACAGAATGAGGATCGCACCGATAATATACTCAAAAACAGACATGACTTTACATACCCTCCAAACAGAGACTTTCTGATACCTGAACAGTATACCACAGCAGCCGAAAAAAAGCAAGACAAAAATGCAAATTTCTTCCGTCATCACGCTTTTAATGGTCATTATCTGCACTCTACACACCATTCTACTGTTAGTAGAGAGCCGATTTTTTCTCTCTACGCCCCTGACCACCCAGGTGAGAGACGCAAAAGATACCCGTAGGGTGACAAATAAAGCCGCATCGGGTATACTGTCAATAGTAACCAAATGACACCCCGTCCCATACCACGGCCGAACGCCCGAAACACAGGCGGGGCGTTGTTCCCCATTCCCCGTCCGGTGACGGCCCCGTGTGGGAATGATACAGGATCTTATCTGCAAGGAGGCACACCACATGAAGCACTTGGAAATCTACGGCGACTCCATCCTCAAGGGTGTGATGTATGTTGCCGAGCAAGGACGCTACCGTCTATGGAAAAGCCCGAAGCTGGAGCAGCTGGCCCAGGAGGGCTACGCCATCGAAAACCACTCCCGCATGGGCGCCACTATTGAGCGCGGCATCGCCTCCCTTGAACGGCACGGCGAGTATGCAGAAAACACCACAGTGGTGCTGGAATACGGCGGCAATGACTGCGACTACGATTGGAGCCGGATCGCCGAGGATCCGCACGGCAGCTTCCTGCCGCACACGCCGGAGCAGACATTCATGCAGCGCTACCGCTACGCGGTGGAGCTGGCACGCAGCAAGGGCGCTGAAGTCGTGCTGCTGCCACTGGTGCCAATCGACGCCAAGAAGTATTTTTCCTGGATCTCGCGGGACAAAAATGCCGATAACATCCTGCAGTGGCTGGGCGATGTCAGCATGCTCTCCCGCTGGCAGGAGCATTACAGCCGTCTGGTGGAGGGGCTGGCCGAAGAGCTGCGCTGCCCGATCATTGATATCCGCCGTGATTTCCTGCTGAGCCACCAGTTTGAAACGCTGCTGTGCAGCGATGGTATACACCCCACACCGGCCGGACACGAAATGATCGCCGAACGCCTGGCCGGCTACCTGCAAACGGCATGACCCTAAACAGCCCTGCAAAAAAAGAACAGACGAAAGGAACAATCTGTATGAATGAGAGCTTTATCCTGAGCTGCTGCTCCACCGTCGACCTGCCGGCCGACCTGCTGGAGCAGCGCGGCATCCGCTACACCTGCTTCCACTATTTTCTTGATGGCGTTGAGTATCCCGATGACCTCGGAAAGTCCATGCCGCTGCCGGCATTTTACCAGGCAATGGTGGACGGCGCAGATACCCGCACCGCCCAGGTGAATGTGGAGGAATACCGCACCTATTTCACCGAGCTGCTGCAGCAGGGCAAGGATGTGCTGCATGTCACGCTGTCCAGCGGCATATCCGGCTCCTACAATTCGGCCTGTATCGCTGCTGAGCTGCTGCGTGAGCAGTTCCCGGAGCAGAAGCTGCTGGTTGTGGACTCGCTTGGCGCCTCCTCCGGCAGCGGCCTCATCATGATGACGCTGGCAGACATGCGCGACGAGGGTAAAAGCATCCAGGAGATCTATGACTGGATCATGCACAACCGGCTGCGCATGCACCACTGGTTTTGCTCGACCGACCTGACCTTCTATGTGAAGGGCGGCCGTGTGACCAAGGCGGCCGGCTGGTTCGGCACGGTGCTGCGCATCTGCCCGGTGCTGAACATGGATTACCTCGGACGGCTGATTCCCCGCTTCAAGGTACGCGGCAAGCAGAACGCCCTGAGGGAGCTGGAGCACCAGATGGAGGAGCACGCCGAAAACGGCACCGACTATAATGGGCACTGCTGCATGAGCCATTCCAATTGCCGTGCCGATGCTGAGTTTGTCGCCGCCCTGGTGAAGAAGCACTTCCCGCATCTGCAGGGGGATGTGCAGATCTATGATATCGGCACCACGATTGGCTCCCACTCCGGTCCCGGCACCGTGGCCCTCTATTTCTGGGGCGACGAGCGGAAAAACTGAACGAAACGATGAAAGCCGCCGCAGGCTCAGCCTGCGGCGGCTTTTGTGATCATGCCCCAGGCTTGCGCCGGGTGGTATTGAAACAATTCGGAAAAAACGATCAGAACGGCCAGTAGCCGAGTCCCTCCAGCAGGATCTTAATGGCGATCAGGACCAGGATCACGCCGCCGACAAATTCGGCCGGCTTCTGGAAACGGTCGCCGAACAGACCGCCAAGCTTCACCGACACTGCGGAAATGACGAAGGTGATGCAACCGATCAGCAGTGCCGTGAGGGCCATCCCCCCCCAGGTCAGATCCAACAGCGAGAATGACACCCCCACTGCCAGCGCATCAATGCTGGTGGCGATAGCCAGCGGCAGCATTGCCGCAAAGCCGAACGATGCATTGGACTGCTCCTCCTCTGGGCCAAAGGTCTCCCGCAGCATATTGCCGCCGATCAGCGCCAGAAGAATAAAGGCGATCCAATGATCGTACCGGTCGATCAGATGCGCAAAGGTGCTGCCCAGCGCATAGCCGATAGACGGCATCAGAGCCTGAAAAAGGCCAAAATAGGCGCCGGCCGTCAGACAATGGCGCAGCCTGACGCCACCGGTGGCCAGTCCCTTGCAGATCGACACCGCCGCCGCATCCATGGACAGACCGATCGCGATCAAGATCAGTTCCCAAATTCCCATAACTGTAACCCCTTTTCCTATCCGGCCGCACACCGCCGCCGAAACTTCCGCAGAGCTTTTCTGTATTCTGTATCTTTATTATAGTTACACAGCCAGCCAGGCGGATATGCCGCCATACGGCGAACACTTTATCCCAAAGTGCTCACACAGCTGCCTCCAGATGCTGGAAATGCAGCAGCTGTCCGCAGGCGATCAGTGCTGCCAGCCAAAGAAGCAGCACCACAGCGGCCAGCAGCGCCGCACGGTATTGCCGGCGGCTGCCCTCCCGCGTACCGAAAGCCAGAACCAGAGTACGCACGGCAAAACACAGTGGCAGCGCCGTCCACAGGCAGGAAAGCAAATTGGCCGCCGTATCCGCACCGGCCGCGGCGGTATTATCCATCCCGCCGTAAAGCAAAAACAGGGTAAGCGCCGCCGCCAGCGTAACACCGCCGGCAGCGTCCGCAAACACCGCATCAGCGCCCCGGCGCAGGAAGATCCCCACGCCGACCAGCAGCACCCCGGCCACGATCAGCCATCCAAGCGCCCGCAGGATGCCGCCGGCATCCGCCAGCGTGATGCCGGCCTGCAGCCACCAGGAAAAGGCGATCACCACAGCCGTGCAAGCGGCGTAGACCCATAGCTTGGTATTCTGCTTCATTGCCGATCACCATCCTCAGGCCCGGTGCCACTTGACGCCCTGCGGCGTATCCTCCAGCACAATATTGCGCGCCTTCAGCTCATCCCGGATGCGGTCCGCCTCTGCCCAGTTTTTCTGCTGGCGGGCAGCCGCACGGGCCGCGATCAGTTCCTCGATCTCCCGGTCATCCTCTCCGGCCGTCTGCCGCTCATAGCAAAATCCCAGCACATCCGTCAGCTCGTCAAAGAGCTGCTTGCCAGCCAGGATCGTCGCCTGTGTGGGCGTGCCATCCGCCAGCAGTCGGTTGATATCCTTTACCAGCTCGAACAGGGCGGCGATGCCGTCGGCCGTGTTCAGATCATCGTCCATGGCCGCGATGAACTGTGCCCGGCGCGCCTCCACCTTCTGCACAAAGGCGGCGTCGGCCTCGCCGACCGGCGCACTCTTCAGAGCAAAATCCATCGCATTCCGGCAATTATACAGGCGATCCAGCGCGCCGATCCCCTGCTGAATGATCTCGGTATTGTAATTGATCGGGCTGCGGTAGGAGGAGGAGATCAGGAAAAAGCGGATCGGCTCATACCCAAATTCCTTTGCCACATCCCGCACGGTGAAGAAATTGTTGAGGGATTTGGACATCTTCTTATTGTCCACATTGATGTAGCCATTGTGCATCCAGTAGTGGGCAAAGGGCACACCATTGCAGCACTCACTCTGGGCGATCTCGTTTTCGTGGTGCGGGAAGATCAGATCCTGTCCGCCGCCATGGATGTCGATGGTTTCGCCGAGATAGCGGCGCGCCATCGCCGAGCACTCGATGTGCCAGCCGGGGCGGCCGTCGCTCCACGGCGATGGCCAGCTCGGCTCACCGGGCTTGGCGGCCTTCCACAGGGCAAAGTCCAGCGGGTCCTCCTTCAATTCTTCCACGGCAATGCGGGCGCCGCTCTCCAGATCGTCCACCGCCTGGTGGGACAGCTTGCCGTACTCGGCAAAGCGCCGGGTGCGGAAATACACATCCCCGTTTTCGGCTGTGTAGGCATAGCCTTTTTCCAGCAGCGTGGCAATGATCTGCTGGATCATATCAATGTTCTCCGTCGCCTTGGGGTGGATCGTCGCCGGGCGCACACCAAGCCCCCTGGCATCCGTCCAGAATTCGGCAATATACTTTTCAGCGATCTCCTTATAGGTCACGCCCTCCTCATTCGCCTTGCGGATGATCTTATCGTCAATATCCGTAAAATTCTGGACAAAGGTCACCGCGTAGCCGCGCCATTCCAGATAGCGGCGCAGCACATCAAAGATGCACAGCGGTCGTGCATTGCCGATGTGGATATAATTGTACACCGTTGGCCCGCAGGCATACAGGCGCACTTTTCCCGGCTCGATCGGTACAAACTCCTCTTTCTGTCTTGTCATGGTATTATAAATCTGCATAATGGCGTCCTCCTATATTCCGTTATTCGCCTTTTTCTTGTTCTTCCAGCTGCGCAATGCGCTCCTCCAGCCGGTGCAGCTCCTGTGCCACCGGGTCGGGGATATGGATCTGATCCAGCTCCTGTACCCGTTCGCCGTCCCGCCGCACCACCTTGGCCGGAATACCGACCGCCGTGCAATTATCCGGGATGTCCGACAGCACCACCGCGCCGGCCGCAATGCGCACATTATTGCCGATGTGGATGGGGCCGAGCACCTTGGCGCCCGCACCAACCATCACATTATTGCCCAGGGTGGGGTGGCGCTTGCCCTGGTCCTTACCGGTGCCGCCGAGGGTGACTCCCTGATACAGTGTGCAGTCATCCCCGATCACGGTAGTCTCCCCAATCACCACACCGGTGCCGTGGTCGATAAAAAAGCGGCGGCCGATCTGTGCAGCCGGATGGATCTCAATATTGGTGCGGCGCACACAGCGCTGGCTGACCCACCGCGCCAGCAGCGGGTGGCCGTGCCGGTAGAGCCAGTTTGCCCGGCGGTGGGACCGCATGGCCTTATAGCCATTGTATAACCACCACACTTCAAAAGCCGACTGTGCTGCCGGGTCACGGTCCCGGATGGTGGCGATATCTTCCCTCATCTGATCAAACACAGACCTACTCCCCCTCTGACAGAATATAAATCACCCCCGTTGCCCCATACAAGGCAACGGAGGTGAGCAAAGACCCACGGTTCCACTCCGTTATTCACTCTGTAGCCGCCATGCGACCGACCCGGTAACGGAGGACCCCGCCATCCGATACACGGCGCCGTGCGGCGCTTTCCCGGACAGAGCTGACGGGCGCACTTCGCCGGGGCGGCACCGGGGCTGCTTGCAGCCATCGGCCGCCCCTCTCTGCTGTGCCGCACACCGGGTACTTTTCCCGCTGAACGCTTTTACAGTACCATTATAGCGATTTTTCCGGATTTGTCTACCACTTTTTTCACTTTTCCTGAAAATAGTGGCGGCAGCCCCACACATATTGTATGCCGGAGATCACCGTAAAGACCACGGCCACCCAGATCAGCCCACGGCCGATCAGCAGCAGCAGGTCACACAGGGGCTGGTAGGTTGTACCCAGCAGGTCACAGACCTGCTGAGCCGCCAGCAGATACATGATCGCTGCCATCTGCATCACGGTTTTGATCTTTCCGGCCATGCTGGCGGCAATGACGACCCCATCCTTGGCCGCCAGCAGGCGCACCGAGGTAACCATAAATTCACGGGTCAGGATCAGCATGACCGCCCAGCAGAGATCCGCCCCGCCCAGCTGCGTCATGAAGCCGAGGAAGGCCGCCGTGGTCAGCATCTTGTCCGCCAGGGGATCCAGAAACTTGCCCAGATTGGTGATCAGGCCGCGGCTGCGGGCAATGCGGCCGTCAAACATATCCGTCAGCGATGCCGCGATAAACAGCAGCAGCGCCACCGCATGGTGAAACGGAAAAGGCCACAGCATCACCAGCAGGAACACCGGCGCCAGCAGGCAGCGGGTAAAGGTCAGTTTATTCGGCAGGTTCATTCTTCCACCATCTCCCCCATCAGATCCCAGTCCATCGTCTCGGTGATCTTCACCTGAATGATATCCCCCGGATGCACCCGGCCGGGCTTGCAGCTGAAGAAGACCTTGCCGTCGATGTCCGGTGCATCCGCCTCGCTGCGGCCAAACCAGCACTCCGCGTACTTATCAAAGCTTTCGACCAGCACCGCCAGCGTGCGGCCGATCTTTGCCTCATTCAACCGGTCAGATATCCGGGTCTGCTCCTCCATAACGATGTCCCGACGGCGCTCCTTCACCTCATCCGGCACCTGCTGCGGCATGGTGGCCGCCGCCGTGCCCTCCTCCGGAGAAAAGGCAAAGCACCCGAGGCGATCAAACTGTGCCTGCTTGATAAAGAGGCACAGCTCCTCGAAGTCCTCTTCCGTTTCGCCGGGGAAGCCGGTCATCACTGTGGTACGCAGCGTAATATCCGGCACCTTTTCGCGGATATGGCGGAGCAACGCTGTCAGTGTGGCGCGGTCACCCGGCCGGTGCATGGCCCGCAGCACCCGGCCGCTGGCATGCTGGATCGGCAAATCCATATACGGCAGGATTTTTTCCTCTGTGGCCATCAGCTCCAGCAGCTCATCCGTGATGTGCTCCGGATAGCAGTACAGCAGCCGGATCCAGCGCAGCCCATCCACGGTGCAAAGCTGCCGCAGCAGCTCCGGCAGGCGGCTTTCGCCGTACAGGTCGCGGCCGTAGACCGTCGTATCCTGCGCCACCAGCACCAGTTCCTTCGCCCCGCCGGCGGCCAGTGCCCGCGCCTCCTCCACCAGCGTCTCTATCCGCCGGCTGCGCAGGCCACCGCGGATCATCGGGATGGCGCAATAGGCACAGCGGTTATCGCAGCCATCCGCAATACGCAGATAGGCAAAAAAGTGCGGTGTGGTCAGCAGGCGGTCACCATCCATATCCCAGCAGCTTTTGGGCGGAAAGCGATAATCCTTGCCGCCGGCCGTAACCTGCTGCACAGCGGCCACAATATCGCCGTTTGCGCCAAGGCCGAGTACACCGTCGCATTCCGGCAGCTCCGTGACCAGCTCCTGCTGATAGCGCTCCGCCAGGCAGCCTGTCACGATGATTTTTTGGATCTGCCCCTCTTTTTTCAGCTGGGCAAATTCCAGTATGTTCTCGATGGATTCCTTTTTGGCCTCCTCAATGAAGCCGCAGGTATTAACGATCACCACATCGGCCAGACCGCTCTCCGCAGTGATCTCGTAGCCGGCCTTTTCCAGGCGCGCCAGCATCAGCTCCGCGTCCATCTGGTTTTTCGGGCAGCCAAGGGAAACCATGCCCACTTTTATTGCCATAGTTCTTCGTACTCCTCATCTTCTGTTCCCGTTTCTTCCCCTGCAGCCTGGTCAAAGGCCTCCATCGCCTGCCGGATAGCGGAGAAAGAAAAGCCGCGCCGCGCCAGCGATGCCATCACCCGCTGCCGTGCAGCACGGTCGGTACGGTCATGCAGTTTATTATAATATTTTTTTTGGAGTATTGCAAGTGCTTGTTGAAAATCATCGGTTTCCAATTCCTCGGCCGCGGCGGCAGCGGTTTCCCGGTCAATGCCGCGGCGCTGCAGCTCCTGCTGCACCCGCCGGCGGGGATACTGCTTATAGCGGCTCAGGCTGCGGGCGGCGCGGGCGGCGTACTGCACATCATCCAGCAGACCGACCTCCGCCAGCCGCGCCACCACCGCAGCAGCCACCGCCGGAGGGTATTCCGGGGTTAGCTTTCGTTCCAGCTCACGGCAGCCGTAGTCCCGCAGACCAAGCAGATACAGCGCCTTGTCCCGTGCGCGGTTGTACTGCGCCTGTTCCAGCAGACGATCCAGCTGCGCCTGGGTGATCTCCCCACCAACCCGGTACGGCGATTCGTCAAATGTGCGCACATCCACCTGCACCTCGCCGACTGTCTCAATCGTCAGGGCATACAAACTGCGTCGCAGGCGCTGCGCGGCTATGATCCGCACGGTCATCCCCTCCTTCCGGTACCTGCTCAATCTTCATTTGCTCTCTGCGCGGCAGCCGCACAGAAAAAGGGGAACAATGCTGCCAAGCCGGCAGCGCCGTTCCCCTCTCTTTCGTTATTGCACCGTTCATTTCCCGGCGGCTGACCGCAGGCAGCCGCAAACACTTTCCGGAGGCGCTCCTTCTACCATCTGCGGGACTGGTCGCGCTTCTGCCGCTGTTTTTCCTGCTCCTGCTGATAAAACCAATCTTTTTCTTCCTTAGTAAGAGGTCTGGCGCCATCACCGTTCCAGAGGCTCCGGAAAATGGACGGCCACTGAAACCCAAACAGCCGCATAATCAACGCCAATAAATCCCACGCCAAAAACAACAGAAGAACAACGATCCCCACAAAAAATGTCAACATCGCATTTTCCTCTTCATAAATGGCCGGTCAGATCAGTCGTCCACCACAATATCAATTTCCGCCTTGGCTGCGGCACTGGTCACCTGCGGCGCCTGCGCCAGCGGAATCTCCACCGGGGCGGGTGCAGCCGCCACCGCCGGGCGCAGAGAGGGCATCAGCTTATCAATATTCTCGCGCACCTGCTGCTCGATTTCGGCCGAAAGCGTGGGATTGCCCCGCAGCAGCTCCCGCACATTGTCCTTGCCCTGTGCAAGGCGTTCGCCTTTATAGGCGAACCAGGAGCCGGATTTCTCGATAATATCCAGCTTCACGGCCAGATCCAGCAGCTCACTGTCCTTTGAAATACCGATGCCGTACAGCACATCAAATTCGGCTGTTTTGAACGGCGGCGCCAGCTTGTTCTTGACCACCTTGACCCGCGTATGGGAGCCAATGGCATCCGCCCCGTTCTTCAGCGTTTCGGTGCGGCGCACATCCAGACGCACCGAGGCATAATACTTCAAGGCATTACCGCCGCTGGTCACCTCCGGGTTGCCGTACATCACGCCTACCTTCATCCGCAGCTGGTTGATGAACAGCGCCAGACAGTTGGACTTGGACACCACCGGTGCCAGCTTACGCATAGCCTGCGACATCAGGCGCGCCTGCAGGCCCACATGGGCATCGCCCATCTCACCCTCGATCTCGGCACGGGGAACCAGCGCAGCCACAGAGTCCAGCACCACAATATCCACCGCACCGGACCGCACCAGCGCCTCCATGATCTCCAGCGCCTGCTCACCGGTATCCGGCTGGGAGACCAGCAGGGAGTCCACATCGACCCCCAGTGCGCGGGCATACACCGGATCCAGCGCGTGTTCTACATCAATGTATGCGGCCTCACCGCCGCGCTTCTGCGTTTCGGCCACCACATGCAGCGCCAGGGTGGTCTTACCGGAAGCCTCCGGCCCATAGATCTCAATAATGCGTCCGCGCGGCAGGCCGCCGATGCCCAGTGCAGCATCCAGCGCCATCGAACCGGTGGGAATCGCATCCACCTGCATATTGAAATTTTCGCCAAGGCGCATAACCGAGCCTTTGCCGTACTGCTTTTCGATCTGTGCCAGCGCAGCATCCAGTGCCTTGCGGCGTTCACTGCGCTCATCTGCGGTCTTTTCTGCCGGTTTCTTCGCTTTTTCCGCCTTTGGTGCCATCGTTTTTACCTCCCGTCGGCGCTCATGGAGCCGCCATATCACCTATCACTGTGGCCATTATAGCACATTTTTTGCAAAAAGCAAGCATTTTCCGAACATTTGTTTGAATTTTCTTTTTACTGTGCCACCACAACCCGTTCAATGCCGCCAAGATCGCGCAAAATCTGCGTATGCGGCCGGCCGGCCGCCGCAAAGAGTGCTGCCACCTCAGCAGCCTGGCCGGCGCCCACCTCAACGGCACAAAAGCCGCCCGGTGCAAGCTTTGGGCACCACTGCTCCGCGATCACCCGGTAAAAGCGCAGGCCGTCGCTGTCGCCATCCAGCGCCATGCGCGGCTCACGCTGCACCTCCCGCATCAGGCCGGGCAGCTCCCCGGTGGGGATGTACGGCGGGTTGGACAGGATGGCGTCATAGCTGCCGGTGAAGGCAGCGGCATCCGCCAGCACATCGGCCTGCCGCACCGTGACAGCGTATGCCGGATAGCGGGCGCAGTTTTCCCGCAGGTAGGGCAGCGCCGCCTCGCTCAATTCTACCGCCGTAACCACGGCGGCCGGCTGCAGGCTGCAAAGGCCGAGGCCTACACACCCGCTGCCGGCGCACAGATCCAGCACCTGCGGACAGGCTCTGCCCCGCAGGCGTTCCGCCGCCGCCTCACACAGCAGCTCGGTATCCGGCCGCGGGATCAGCACCCCTTCACCCACCCGCAGCTTCAGGCGCAGAAATTCCCATTCGCCGAGGATATACTGCAGCGGCCGGCCGGCTGCTCGCTCCTCCAGCGCCCGCTGCAAATACGGCAGCGCCGGCGGCGGCAGCGGCACAGCGTCCGGGCGGTGGCCGCGGGGCAGCCCGCCGAGATCCTCCAGCAGGCACCGGGCATCAAAGGCAGCATCCGCGCAGCCGGCGGCTTCCAGCCGCTGCACCGCCTGCTGCCACCATGCAGCGCGGGTTACCACCGGTCTGCCTCCGGATCCTCCGGGATCACCGCCTTCAGCGCCGCGATGGCGCACTCAATCATGCTGTCGTCCGGCTCCTTGGTGGTGACATGCTGCAGCCACATACCGGGGGCGGAAATGATGCGTGTAAAGGCATTGTCCTTGCGGCCGGCAAGCTTGATCAACTCATACCCGACCCCTACCGTCAGCGGGATCAGCAGCAGCTTGATCACCGTACGCAGCAGCGGGGTACGAATGGGGATCAGGATGGAAATGATGATCCCCACCAGCAGCATCAGGATCATAAAGGAGGTGCCGCAGCGCGGGTGGAAGCGCCGCTGTACGCGCACATTCTCCACCGTCAGCTCCAGCCCCTTTTCGTAGCAGAAGATGGTCTTATGTTCCGCACCGTGATACCGGAAGGTGCGGCGGATATCCTTCAGCTGCGAAACCAGCAGCAGATACGCGATAAAGATGACTATGCGCAGCACCCCTTCAAAAAGGCCGCGCAGCGCGGCATTTTCCAGTGCCGGCCACAGGCGGGTGAGCCAGCTGAACAGCTGAATTGGCAGCCACATGAACAGCACCACCGCCAGCGCCACCCCCAGCACGGAGGAAACGATCATCAGCGCATTCATCATGGCGCTCTGCTTCTTCTGGGCTTTTTCGTCTGCTTTCTCTGCCTCATCCTCCAGACCGGAAAGCTCGGCAGAGCGCATCAGGCACTTATAGCCCCAGCGCATGGAATCCACAAAAGTGAAAATGCCGCGCACAAACGGCCATTTTGTCCAGCCGGGGCGGCTATTGGCCGGATTATCCCACGCTTCCTCCCGGATCTCACCGGAGGTATGGCGCACAGCCATGGCCGTTTTGTGCGGCCCGCGCATCATCACGCCCTCAATCAGCGCCTGGCCGCCGATGGAGGTCTTTTTCATCACTTGCTCCTGTTCTTTCATATCGGTCTGTCCTTTCCTTCTCCGGCCCACGGCAAAGCGGCCGGCTGTGTCGCACGGGCGTCCGTCCCGGTGCCCGTTTCCAGCCTGGGCAGCGTCACGGTCACCGTGGTGCCGACACCAAGCTCACTGTCAATTTCCAGCTGCCCGCCGTGCAGGCGGACGATCTCCTCTACCAGCGCCAGCCCCAGTCCGGAGCCGGGATTGCCGGGATCGGTCTGATAAAACTTCTGCCGGATATGCGGCAGCTGCTCCGGCGCGATGCCCACGCCGGTATCGCTGACCACCACCTGTACGCCCTGTGCCATGGCGGCGGCCTCCACGCGTATCCGGTCGCCGCTGCGGGAATACTTTACGGCATTATCCAGCAAATTCACAAACACCTGCTTGAGCCGGTCGCCATCCCCGCGCACCGGCAGCGGCTCAGCGCACTCGCAATACTCCAGCCGGACGCCGGCGCGCGCCGCCCGGTCCCGGAAAAGGAACACTGCCTCCTCCAGCTCGGCCAGCAGATCCAGCGGCTCCCGCCGCAGCTTGATATGCCCGCTCTCCATCCGGGAAAAGTCCAGCAGCTCCTCCACCAGGCTGGTCAGGCGCTGTGCCTCACTGCCGATCACCGCCAGCCCCTGGGCAATCAGCGCCCGGTCCTCCGGCGCGGTCTGCAGCGTTTCGCTCCAGCCCTTAATCGCCGTGAGCGGCGTGCGCAGTTCGTGCGAAATGGAGGAGATAAACTCGTTTTTCATATTTTCCGCCGCGCCGATCTCGCCGGCCATAAAATTGATGGTATCGCACAGATCGCCAATCTCATCATCATAGCGTTTTTCCAGCCGGGCGTCGTATTCGCCCATAGCAATGCGGCGGGCCGTGCGGCCGATCTCTGTGACCGGATTGACAATGGAATTGACAAAATAGGATCCGGACACCGACACAAAAAACACGATCAGCAGAATCATGCAGAACAGCAGCGCTGCCATCAGCCATATCTGCCGGTTGACCAGCTGCAGTGAGACCACATACCGCAGCGCGCCAGTCACCTTGCCGTCGCCGTCGGTCTCCAGCACCGTCAGCGCCATCACGCTTTCCCCATTGCTGCTTCGCCCGTGCCACACACCGTGGCCGTCCGCGTCCGTCAGTGCCTGCTGGAAATCCGGGCGTTCCGGCTCCTGCGCCGGCACAAAGCCGGTGGAGGACAGCAGCACACGCCCGCCGGAATCCAGCACCTGCAACTCCATCTTGTCCTTATCGGTAAAGTAGGTGATCAGCTCCCGGCTGCGCGCCGCCCACGGCAGGGTCTCATCCTGCCCGGCCAGCTCCAGTGTGCGCCGGTACAGCTGGGCACGGTTTTCCAGCGCGTTCTGCACGCTCTGGTAATAGTAAAACCGCAGCATCAGGGCAAACAGCACCTCCAGCAGCAGCAGGAACACCACGATCAGCGCAAAAGCATTGCAGATCCACCGGCGGGTGAGGCTGCTGCGCACCGTGCCGCGCCGCCTCATCCGTTCCATCGGTAGCCCTGCCCCCAAACTGTGCAGATGTGCTGCGGCGTGGACGGATCCCGCTCCACCTTCATGCGCAGGCGGCGGATATTCACATCCACGATTTTTTCATCGCCATAGTATTCCTCGCCCCATACCGTGCGCAGAATGCTCTCGCGGGTCACCAGCGCCCCCGCATGGCGGAAAAGAAATTCCATAATCTGGTACTCTACCTGCGTCAGCTCAATGGGTCTCCCCTCATGCAGCAGCTGCCGCGTACGCAGATTGAGCGAAAAGGCACCGCTGTTGAGCTGCTCCTCAAAGTGCCCGGCCGCGGCGCTGCCGGCCAGCCGGCGGTACAGCGCATCCACGCGGGCGATCAGTTCCGCCGTGCCAAAGGGCTTGGTGACATAATCATCCGCCCCCATCTGCAGACCGTTCACCTTTTCGGCCTCCTGGGTACGGGCGGTCAGCATGATGATCCCCATGGTGCTGCTCTGCTCCCGCAGGCGGCGGCAGACCTCAAAGCCGTCAATGCCGGGCAGCATCACATCCAGCAGGGCAATAGCGATATCCGGCTGTGCCGCACACTGCTGCAGCGCCTCCTCCCCACTGGAGGCCTGGGTGACCTGATACCCCGCCCGCTCCAGGTTAACCACCACAAAGGAGCGAATGGAGCCCTCATCCTCGCATACCAGAATTTTCTTCACTGCCAGACCTCCTCACTGCTCCAGGCGCGTGACCATATACTGCACCTTCTGCTTGTCCAAATAGGCATCGTCGATCCAGGCAAAGCAGCCCGGCTGGCCGCCATGACCCTCATACACCAGAAAGTAGCCCGGATCCTCCATCTGTGCGGCCACGCACAGGCGCAGCCACGGTGTGCGGGCGCTGCCCCGGCACAGGGACAGCGTATGGGTCACACTGTTGTATTCGGTGGTCAGGTCAGCATACTGCGTCTTTTCCAGCGCCACAGCGTAGCCATCCGCCGTATTGATCACGGTATACAGCGATTCGCGCCAGGCGTCGGTGATCACATCCCACGCCCGCCAAACCGTCAGCCAGGCATAGGAGGGCAGCGACTGCTCAGTCCCCTCCTCATAGCCGGGAAGCAGCGTACCGGCAGGGATCTCCATCAGGCCATCGCCATTGATATCCCGCGCCGCCAGGCCGGAGCGGCGGGCAGTGACGGTATTGCTGTTGGTTTCCGGGTCATAAAAGGGCGCACACAGCTGCCCGCCGTTGTAATACAGCAGCTCCGTGATCATCACGCCGCCGCTTTTCACCGCATCAATATACAGCCCCCGGTAGGCACGGCTGAGCTTGCACAGCTGCATGCTGCCGAACTGCTGGATGTAGCCGTCCAGCGGAGCCTTGCCCAGGCTGCGGAATTCGTTTTCCTCCAGCGTCAGCAGCTCCGCTGAGGCCGTATTGGCACTGCCGGAGCGCAGCAGCAGCAGCTCATCCCGCTCATTGGCCGTCAGGTCGCCGGCATACAGCTGGGTGTACAGCCGGTCATCCGACAGCACACGCAGCGTCTCCCCTGCCGCAGAAAGAACCACCAGCCGATGATCGCGACTGTTATAGGTATTCCATCCGGTCAGCAGCTCGGCCACACCATCGCCGTCCAGATCGCCGAAGGCCACCTGCAGGATATCCGAGCCGAAACCGGTCAGATCGCTAACCGACACCCACTCCTCCGCATCGCGGTAAAGCAGGTTGATATGCGTCTCCTCCGGCGCGGAGGGAAGGCTGTAAAAAGCCACCGCCTGCGTCGCCGTGCCACCGTTCTCCTGCACCGGGCGGCCGTCTGCGCCGCACACCACAAAGGCGGAGGTATACTCTCCCTCGGAGGGATAGTGCAGCGTGTAACGCACAGCCGAAAAGCCGCTATCGCGGATGTAGGTTTCCAGCGCTGTCTGGATCTGCTGCTGCTCCCCCTGCGCCAGCGGCGGCTTGAGGAAGGAGTCCACATCCATGCTGCAGCCGGTGCAGCCAAGCAGCAGCACCACCAAAAAGGCGGCAAACCAGCGTCTTTTTCCGGCCAAGCCTTTCATGCGTTCCCCCACCTTTCCGCTTTGTATTTCCAATCCTTATAATTATAAGCCCCAAGGGAGCATCTGTCAACGGGTCAGGCAGTGGAAACAGCGTGTTCTTTTGCCGCAACTTTCTCAAAAAAGCCTTTACAATTCTCCCCTCCTCTGTTAGTATATTACCATCAAAACACGAAACGAGGTTCGAGTGATGAATATGCGCATACCACACGATAGCGTTAGTACGGTATATGTTGCAGATACATTAGTTGTCGGCGGTGGAACTGCTGGCGTTTTTGCCGCAATTGCCGCAGCAAGAAGCGGCGCGAAAACGGTTCTGATAGAGAAAAACGGCATTTTAGGTGGCACAATGACGACCGGCGGCATTAACTATCCCGGGCTTTTCTATGCGTGGGGAAAGCAGATCATTGCCGGACCATGCTGGGAAAGCATCCTGAAAACAGTCGCGCTCGGCGGTGCAACCCTACCGAAATTCCAGAAGCACCCGAAAAACCACTGGGATGAACAGATCCGCCTGAACATTCCACTCTACGCCTACATTCTGGATTGTATGGCTCATGAGGCAGGTGTCACGGTTTTGCTGCATACGATGCTTGCGGATGTTACCGAAAAGGCAACTGGTATTGAAAGCATCGCTGTTGGAAAGGACGGATTGTTTGGCATAAAAACAAAAACGATCATTGATGCAACGGGGGATCTAAACGCAGTTCATATGCTGGGGTATGCATACGAAACCAGTCAAACGCAGCAACCCGCGACCTTAACAAACCGGCTAACTGGCTACTGTTATGACGACTTAGATACAGAAACGCTTATGCAAGAATTGGCCTCTGCGGCCAAAGAGACAGGCTATGAAGAGCTTGTTCCCTGGCGGCTAAACCAGTTTTTGAAAGCATATAGTCTGCACAGCATACATATCCCGTGCGTTGGCTGTGCCGATTCCGCTTCAAAAAGCACAATCGAGCGGGCAGCCCGCGAAAAGATCCAGAAGATTTTAGCCTATCTGCGAAAAATTGATAAGCTTTCTGCTATTAAGGCTGAGGAAATCTGCATCGAATGCGGCATTCGTGAAACGCGCAGATTGATTGGCGAAGAGACCGTCACAGTAGAGGATTATGTTCAGGCAAGGTGCTTTGACGATGCAATCTGTTATGCGTTTTATCCTGTAGATCTACATGTGCAGGATGGGATCGAGCAAGTTTTTCTGGAGGAAGATAAGGTTCCTACCATTCCGTATGGCGCACTGGTCCCAAAAGGGGCAAAAAGGGTGCTTGTGTGCGGCCGTAGTATATCTTCAGATGCCCTGGCAAACAGCGCACTACGCGTACAAGCCCCCTGTATGGCAACCGGCCAGGCAGCTGGGTGCGCAGCAGCAATTATGGCCGAAGAAAACAAAAGCGCAATGGAGGTCGAATACCACGCCCTTTGCAATAGCCTGAAAAAGCTTGGAGCAATCGTGCCAACATTGCAGGAGCGCTGACAGCAAGCTTGCTGCGAAACCGTCCTTTCCGGCCTCATAGTAATTAAGTTACCTTTTATAATTGCATATTACATGCAGCTCCTCATACTTATGGCGATAAGGCGACACTACCAGGATATTGACTTTTTTATCGAGAAACAGTATAATATGGCAAAGGCTGCACTATCGGCGGCCGGACTTTTTATACGAGGGAACGAAAATGAAGCTTATTGGAAAGAACGGCCTGAGCCGTTTTATTGAGATCGCCATCGCCGTGCTGATGGTGGTGGTGCTGGTGCTGCTGGCCACCCTGCCGTGGAGCATCACCTGGATCACCGAGCGCAGCGCCGGCGACCCCTACTACGCGCGCTATCTGGTCATCCTGGCCTACTCCGGTATTATGGCGGAGCTGATCTTCTGGCAGGCACACGGCATCATGGGCAATGTCAACCGCGGCTGTGTGTTCTCCGCCAATACCGTGCGGCGCATGCGCGTGATGGCGGTGGAAACACTGGTGCTGGCCGTCTTCTATCTGGCCACGATGTTCTGGATGTCCAAATTCTTCATGGCAGCGCTTTTTGTGGTGTTTGTGCTGGCCGGCAGCACCTTTCTGGTGTTTGCCGAGCTGTTCCGCCAAGCCAACCAGTATAAAGAAGAAAATGATATGACAATATAAAGGCGGCGGCAGCAATGGGAATTATGATCAACCTGGATGCAATGATGGCCAAGCGCAGGATCGGCCTGACCGAGCTTTCTGACAAGGTCGGTATCACGCTGGCCAACCTCTCCATACTGAAAAACAACCGAGCGCGCGCCGTGCGCTTTTCCACGCTGGATGCCATCTGCCGCGCACTGGACTGCCAGCCGGGCGATATTCTGGAATATGTGCCGGATGACGAAGAGCAGCCGAAAACGACAAACAAATAAGGCCAAAACGCTAAGCGGCCGGGCCGTCTCCCATACACGGAGACGGCCCGGCCGTAGTTTTTCAGCAGCATTTTCAGGGCAAAAACGCCCGGATATCCGCGATCACTTCCTCGCGGCAGCTGTCATTGAGGATCTCATGCCGGCAGTTGTCGTAGAGCTTCATTTGCACATTGCGGCCGGCCGCACGCAGGCGGCGGTACACCGCAGTCACCCCCCGGCCGTAGTTCCCCACCGGGTCATCCCGGCCGGAAACCAGCAGCACCGGCATATCCTTATCCAGCCCGTGGAAGAACCGGCGGCTGTTTGCCCGGCGGTTCAGCGTAACCAGATCCTGCATGGCGCTGACGGTGAACTCAAAGGTGCAATACTTGTCTGCCGCATAGGCCGCCCGCACAGCGGTATCCTTGGTCAGCCAGGCGTTTGCCTCCTCCCCGGCAAAGTGGCTGTTGTAGCTGCCGAAAGCCAGCTTCTTCACCAGCGGGGAAAAAGCGCGCTCACCGCGCACCGCCCTGACCGCCCGGATCACCAGCAGGCCGATGCCGGAGGCCGGGTTGGGACCGCCGGTGCCCATAATGATCAGCGCATCCGGGCGCACACAGGTGACCGAGGCCACCCGCACCACGAACGAGCCCATGCTGTGCCCCATCAGCACATAGGGCAGCCGCTCACCGTATTCCTGCCGCATGGCCGTGCTGAAGCCCGCCACATCCTGCGCCAGCTTGCGCCACCCATCCTTATGCGCGATAAAGCCCAGATCGCTGTCATCGCCGGCGGTGCGTCCGTGGCCAAGGTGGTCATAGCCGAAGCAGATATACCCATCCTGCGCCATCTGCCGCATAAAGCCGTCATAGCGGGCGATATGCTCGGTCATGCCGTGCACCACATGGAACAGTCCCCTCGGCGCCCCCTGCGGCAGATACACACGGCCGGCAAGCGTATGCTCACCGTCGCAGGAGGGAACAGTCTTTTCCAGCATTTCAATTGCCATACTCTCCATCTCCTTATCAGAATGCCCGGCAGGCAACCACGGCGCGGTGCCAGCCATCGGTCAGCTGCTGCCGTTCCTGCGGCGGCATGGTGGGAACAAACCGTACCCCCTCCTGCAAAACGCCGCTGAGCGCCTGTCTGTCCGGGAAAAAGCCAACCGCCAGCCCGGCCAGGAACGCCACCCCCAGCGCCGTGGCCTCCAGCGTGGCCGGCCGGAACACCGGCAGCGCGGAAATATCCGCCTGGAACTGCATGAGGAAGGCGTTGGCCGAAGCGCCGCCGTCCACCCGCAGCGATTGGATCTGCCCGCCCATATCGGCGCGCATGGCGCAGATGACATCCTCTGTCTGATAGGCGATTGATTCCAGTGCCGCCCGGATGATATGCTCACGGCCGGTGCCGCGGGTAAGGCCGGTGATGGTGCCACGGGCGTGCATATCCCAGTGCGGCGCACCAAGGCCGGAAAAGGCCGGCACCACATACACCCCGCCGCTGTCCGGCACCTTGCGGGCGAAGTATTCGCTGTCCCGTGCATCGGCGATCAGCCGCAGCTCATCCCGCAGCCACTGCACCACCGCCCCGCCGACAAACACGCTGCCCTCCAGCACATATTCCGGCGGCTGCCCCTGCCCGGTGGCAGCCAGCGTGGTCAGCAGGCCGTGCCGGCTGTGCACGCACCGGCTGCCGGTGTGCGCCAGCAGAAAGCAGCCGGTGCCATAGGTGGTCTTGACATCCCCCGCCGCAAAGCAGCCCTGCCCAAACAGTGCCGCCTGCTGGTCGCCGGCGATGCCGCAGATCGGCACCTGCGCCCCCATCAGATCCATGGTGCCATATACCTCGCTGCTGCTGCACACCTGCGGCAGCATGGCCGGCGGGATATCCAGCAGCTGCAGCAGCCGCTCATCCCAGCAGTCCCGGCGGATATCGTACAGCATGGTGCGGGAGGCATTTGTGCGGTCGGTCTTGTGCACACGGCCGTCGGTCAGCTTCCACAGCAGCCAGGTATCCACCGTACCGAACAGCAGCTCCCCCTTCTCCGCCCGCCGGCGGGCATCGGGAACGGTATCCAGGATCCAGCGCAGCTTGGTGGCGCTGAAATACGCATCCGGCCGCAGGCCGGTCGTCTGCCGGATATACTCGCCATGGCCATCCTTTTCCAGTGCCTCGCACAGCGGCGCCGTGCGCCGGCACTGCCATACGATGGCATTGTACACCGGCCGGCCGGTCGCCCTGTCCCACACCACCGTGGTTTCCCGCTGGTTGGTGATGCCGACGCCGGCAATCTCCTCCGGCGATATGCCGCTTTTGGCAATGCACTCGGTCAGGGAGGCGTACTGGGCGGCGTACAGCTCCATCGGGTCGTGCTCCACCCAGCCAGGCTGCGGATAAAGCTGCGCAAACGCATGCTGTGCCATGCTGACGATCCGGCACTGCCGGTCAAACAGAATACTGCGGGCACTGGTGGTTCCTTCATCCAATGCCAGAATATAGCGTTTCAATTTTGCCACCGCCTTATGCTTCGATACAAGTATATTACTACAAAAAAGTCGTCCAATCAATGAGTTTTTTGTGAACAAAAGCAAAACCGCTGTGTAGAGCGCCCGCAGGAGGCTGCACACAGCGGTTTTTATCCGGCAAAGCACGCCCGCCGGCGCCACGCCTGCCGCTTTTATTTCCCGAGAAACCGTTTATCCCGTTCGTGATGGGGATGCCCTTTTTTCGCTGATTTTATGGCATACATCTGGTTATCCGCGCGGGAGATCAGCTCCGGTATGCTGTCATCCTTACCCTCGTACCGGGCGCAGCCGATGCTGACGCCGATCGGGCTGCCCTCTCTGTCCAGTATCCGGCTTTCCGCAAGAGCCGCCTGCAGATCCTCCACGACCTGCCGGGACTGCTCCCCACGCTTCACCGTCCGGAACAGGGCAAACTCATCCCCGCCGTACCGGCCGCAGCCGGCGCCCGGCTGCCTGGCATAGGCATTCAGCGCCGCAGCAAGTGCCTGCAGGATCCGGTCGCCCTCACTGTGGCCGTAGGTATCGTTGATCCGCTTGAACCTGTCCACATCAATGAACAGAAAGTACAGCTCCTCCCCGGCCTTCAGCGAACGGATGCTCTCGGCCAACGACCTGACCAGATTGCGCCGGTTGGGCACGCCGGTCAGCGGATCCAGCGTGATGAGCACCTCCAGTGAGTTGATATACACCAGCAGGTAGGAGATCACAATGCTGACGGACAAGATCGGCAGCTGCTGGAAGAATATCTGCAGCACGCCGAACACGATCGGCGGAATGGCTGCGTAGTTTAGCGTAATCAATTCACCGCGGCGGGCAGAAAGCTTCCGGTACGCATTGATACAAAAGGTTTTTATCGAAACGGCCACAATATAGCCGTAGGAGAGGATCTGCTGCGCGTAGAAGAGCTTGCCGCGGTGGTATTCCCCGTTTTCGTCAAACCAGAACAGGCAGCCGTTGAACACCGAAGTGATCAGCAGCACGATCAGCAGCATCAGCGGCACCGCACACAGGACATAGGTGTACCAGTGTTTGAATGGACCTTTTCGATGCACAAATTCGGCATACAGCAGCCAGCAATAGGCCGCGCACCCAAACGCCGTGAAGTAGAGAATATCAATCAGCGTCATCACCGCAGGCGGCAGCGGCCAATACTTTGTGAGACCCAGGTCCCACAGAGCATCCAGCACATTGGCCGCCATAACCAGCCACATGGAGATAAAATACAGCCGGTTACGCGCCGTCTTTTCCACATTCAGCACAGAGGCCTTCAGTGTGATGACCAGCATGATCAGGAAACAGAGAATATTGATCTCCGCATACAACAAAGGTACCACAGCACATATCTCCTTTCCCGTCCTGTATACTTTCGCGAAAAAGTGATCGTCTAAACGCCAATTGCCTAAAAAACTCGCAAAGTAGTATACCACAAAAGCCCGCCGAAAGCAAGCCCTTAGCGCAAAAAAGCAGCCCCCTGCGGCTGGCTGCTGCAGGGAGCCAATGGTCGCCGGAGATCCGGCCGGTATTCATTTTTGCACGGAGCTTAAAGCGCCAGCTTCTCCCGCAGCACCGCCGTCAGCTTTTCGGCCGCGATGCGGTGGCCGTCCCGCAGAGGATGCAGCGGATCCTTCGGCAGCCAGTGGGAGCCATCCACAAACAGGATGTGCTGCCCGTGCCGCTCATTGTACTCTGCCACCAGCCGCTGCAGCGCTTCGGCATGGGTGCCGTTGAACACGCTCATGGCGATCACCTGGGTGCGCGGGTGTGCCTGCAGGATCGCATCCAGCAGCGCCACATAGCCGGCCGTGTAGACCATGCTGTCCGCCCAGCTATCGTTGGAGCCATGGTTGATCAGCACATAGTCCGGATGCCCGTAGGTCACCGGCGCCCCCTCAAAGCAGTAGGGGTATGCCTCGGCCGCCTTCGGTACGCCGCCCTGGCCGCCCTTGGTCACCCCCACGGCGCCGTAGCCCATCATCAGCGGCTCCAGGCCGAGGCTTTCCGCCGTCAGCCAGGCATAGGTGGCCGTCACATCATCCTGGAACGGGCGGTCATACTGATCGGTATGCGTGGGGTCGTAGGGGGCGTCAATCAGCACACCCTCGGTGATGGAATCCCCCACAAACTCGATGGTCTTCTTCTTTTTCTGCGGACGGGGCAGCGCCACCAGTGCATCCGCCTCCACCCCAAGGAAGGAGCACCGGTTCACCAGCGGCCGATGCCAGCGCGGGAACGCCTCCACCATGCTCTTGAGAATAACCTCCACGGTGTGCCGTCCCTCGCCCCTGGCCTGCACGCGGACATAGCGCTCCAGCGTTACCTCCACCATGGCTCCGTTATCCACCCGGATATACAGGTGCGGCGCCGGCTGCTGCAGCAAAAAGACATGGAAATGCAGGATCGCCTGCTGTCCCTCATACGCAAAGCGGAACCGGGAGCCGGGGGCCGTGGCGGTCATGCTGCCCTCATACGGCGCCCACCGCCCGATATAGGCGATGTGCGGATCCTCAAAAGAATACATTGGCATACGATAGCCCTTCCTTTATGTACATTGTAAGATTTAGATAGAAAACGCAGGCACAGTATAGCACGGTTTTTGCCGGTATGCAATGATTTTTTCGTTATTTGGGTTGACAATCGACATTTGTATGGTATAATTGTATACAATTATACCCAAGGAGGCTTTACCGCTATGCTGGAACTGTCCAACAAGACCAATCTGCTGGAGGATAATACCTACAAATACTCCCTGCAGGATGTTGCCGACCCGAACCTGTACCGGGATATGTACAGCTACGACACCGTCCCGAAAATATCCTTCAACCACCGCCGTGTGCCGATCGGTATGCCAAAGGAGATCTGGATCACCGATACCTCCTTCCGCGATGGCCAGCAGGCGCTGGAGCCATACTCTGTGCAGCAGATCGTCGATCTGTTCAAGCTGATGAGCAAGCTTGGCGGCCCCTACGGCATTATCCGCCAGACCGAAATGTTCGTATACAGCAAGAAGGACCGCGAGGCGCTGGTCAAATGCCAGGAGCTGGGGCTGCCATTCCCGGAGATCACCACCTGGATCCGCGCCAACCGCGAGGACTTCAAGCTGGTGAAGGATCTTGGCATCCGGGAGACCGGCATTTTGGTCAGCTGCTCCGATTACCACATCTTCAAGAAGCTGAAAATGACCCGCCGGCAGGCGATGGAGCACTACCTTGCCGCCGTCAGTGATGCCTTTGAGGCCGGGGTGATGCCCCGCTGCCACCTGGAGGACATCACCCGGGCAGATTTCTACGGCTTTGTGGTGCCGTTTGTCAACGCCCTGATGGAGATGAGCCGGCAGGCCGGCATCCCCGTGCGCATCCGCGCGTGCGATACCATGGGCTACGGCGTACCCTATCCGGAGGTATCGCTGCCCCGCAGCGTACCCGGTATTATCTACGGCCTGCAGCACTTCTCCGATGTGCCGAACGAGATGCTGGAATGGCATGGGCACAACGATTTCTACAAGGCAGTGACCAATGCCTCCACCGCCTGGCTGTACGGCGCCAGCGGCGTGAACTGTTCGCTGCTGGGCATTGGTGAACGCACCGGCAATGTGCCGCTGGAGGCCATGGTGATGGAGTATGCCTCGCTGCGCGGCTCCATGGACGGCATGGATCCCACGGTAATCACCGATATTGCCCGGTATTACCGGGACGAGATCGGCTACAAGATCCCGCCCATGACCCCCTTCGTCGGCCGCAACTTCAATGTAACCAAGGCCGGCATCCACGCCGATGGGCTGCTGAAGGACGAGGAGATCTACAACATCTTCGACACCAAAAAGCTGCTCAAGCGCCCGGCCTCTGTGATGATCAGCAAGACCTCCGGCCTGGCCGGCATCGCCTACTGGATCAACGAGAACTATGCGCTGGAGGGCGACCGCCGGGTGGATAAACGCAGCCCGCTGGTCGTCACCCTCAAGGAGTGGATCGACGCCCTCTATGAGGATGGCCGGCAGACCGCCCTGACCCCCGACGAGTTAGAGGCGAAGATCGCCGAGCTCGGCACACTGTAACACCATAAAAAAGGAGGAAACCCCATGACCGTACACAAGAGCGTCTCCCTGGCAGACTGCGTATTCGAAAAGCTGGAAAACGACATCCTCAGCGGCAAGTACGCCTACGGCGAACTGCTGACCGAGGTGCGCCTGTCTGAAGAGCTGCAGGTCAGCCGCACACCCGTGCGGGAGGCTATCCGCCGTCTGGAACAGGAAAACATCCTGCTGGTTACCGGCAAGGGCATTGTGGTGCAGGGCATCACTAAGGAGGATATCCGGGACATCCTGGAGGTGCGCCTGCGCATTGAGGGCATTGCCGCCCGCTATGCCGCACAGCGCATGGACGAGCAGCAAAAGACCGCCCTGCAGGAGGCGGTGGAGCTGCAGGATTTCTATGTATCCCGCGCCGATTCCGAGCATGTGCAGTGGCAGGATCACGAATTCCATGAGCTGATCTATGCCGGCTCCGGCAGCATCACGCTGCAGAGCACACTGGTGCCCCTGCACCGCAAGGCGCAGAAATACCGCCGCGCCTCGGTGGAGAACAAGCAGCGCGCCGTGCAGTCCGTGGCCGAGCACCACGCCATCTGCGAGGCCATCCTGGCCGGCAATGCCGACGAGGCCGAGCAGCGCATGGTGGAGCATATCCGCATGGCACAAAAGAGCATTCTGGGACAGTAAACGCAGGGAGGAAACAACCATGGGACTGACAATCGCACAAAAGATCATCCGCGACCATCTGGTCAGCGGCGATATGACCCCCGGCAGCGAGGTAGCGCTGCGCATCGACCAGACACTGACGCAGGACGCCACCGGCACCATGGCCTATCTGGAATTTGAGACCATGGGTATCCCGCGGGTGCGCACCGAGCGCAGTGTGGCCTATGTGGATCACAATACGCTGCAATCCGGCTTTGAAAATGCCGACGATCACCGCTACATCCAGTCGGTGGCCCGCAAGCACGGCATCTGGTTCTCCCGGCCGGGCAACGGCATCTGCCACCAGGTGCACCTGGAGCGCTTCGGCAAGCCCGGCAAGACCCTCATCGGCTCCGATAGCCACACCCCCACCGGCGGCGGCATCGGTATGCTGGCCATGGGCGCCGGCGGCCTGGATGTGGCCGTGGCCATGGGCGGCGGCGCCTACTACATCACCATGCCGAAGATGCTGAAAGTGGAGCTGACCGGCCGGCTGCGTCCCTTTGTCACGGCCAAGGATGTCAGTCTGGAGATCCTGCGGCAGCTTTCGGTCAAGGGCGGCGTTGGCTACATCATCGAATGGGGCGGCGAGGGCATTGCCTCGCTGACCGTGCCGGAGCGCGCCACCATCACCAATATGGGCACCGAGCTGGGCGCCACCACCTCCATTTTCCCATCGGATGAAGTGACCCGCGCATTCCTGAAGGCCGAGGGACGGGAGGCGGACTACACCCCGCTGGCCAGCGACCCCGATGCCGTCTACGATAAAGTGATCTCCATTGACCTGTCTGCGCTGGAGCCGCTGATCGCCTGCCCCCACAGCCCCGATAAGGTGGTGCCGGTATCCTCCCTTAAGGGCACCAAAGTGGATCAGGTGTGCATCGGCTCCTGCACCAATTCCTCCCTGCAGGACATGCTGAAGGTGGCCGCCCTGCTGAAAGGGCGCACCGTCAGGCCATCGGTCAGCCTGTCCATCTCCCCCGGCTCCCGGCAGGTGCTGACCATGCTGGCGGACTGCGGCGCGCTGTCGGATATTCTGGCCTCCGGCGCCCGTGTGCTGGAGTGCGCCTGCGGCCCCTGCATCGGCATGGGCTTTTCGCCCAATTCCGGCGGCGTCAGCCTGCGCACCTTCAACCGCAATTTTGAAGGACGCAGCGGCACGGCCGACGCACAGGTATACCTCGTCAGCCCGGAAACCGCCGTGGCGGCTGCTGTGACCGGCGAGATCAGCGACCCGCGCCTGCTCGGCGACATGCCGACCATCACCCTGCCGGCCGCCTTCCGCATTGACGACAGCGCTGTGCTGCCGCCGGCCACCGAGGCGGAAGCCGCCGCCGTGGAGGTGCTGCGCGGCCCCAACATCAAGGAATTCCCCCGCTGCTATCCGCAGCAGGATAGCCTGACCGCGCCGCTCATTCTCAAGGTTGGCGACAACATCACCACCGACCACATCATGCCCGCCGGCGCCAAGATTCTGCCCTACCGCTCCAACATCCCGCACCTGAGCCAGTTCTGCTTCGGCGTGTGCGACAAAACCTTCCCCGAACGGGCCAAGGCCGCCGGACAGAGCATTGTGGTGGGCGGCAGCAACTACGGGCAGGGCTCCTCGCGTGAGCATGCGGCGCTGGTGCCGCTGTACCTCGGCGTGCGTGCAGTGATTGCCAAGAGCTTTGCCCGTATCCACGCGGCAAACCTCATCAATGCCGGCATTATGCCGCTGACCTTTGCCGACCCGGCGGATTACGACAGGCTGGCACAGGGCGATGAGCTGGCGCTGACGGCGGTCTTTGCCGGCATGGACAGCGGCACGGTCACCCTGACCGACCGCACAAACGGCGCCGTGATCCCGCTGAAGGCAGATTTCACCGACCGGCAAAAGGCCATTCTGAAGGCCGGCGGCCTGTTGGGCTACACCAAGGAGGCGAACCGCTGATGGAAAGTTATATCAATGCTGCGGTGGAGCAGTTCCGCCGGGTGCTGGAGAGCCAGATCGCCCGGCAGCGCTGCATGGAGACCGCAACCCCTGCCGTGGACTACGCCAAAAAGGACACTGTGGTGATCGGCGTGATCGGCGGCGACGGCATCGGCCCCATTCTGGTCGAGCAGGCCGGCCGGGTGCTGCGCACCCTGCTGGCGGACGACATTGCCGCCGGGCGGGTTGAGCTGCGCCCAATCGAGGGGCTGACGATTGAAAACCGGCTGGCGCTGGGGCAGGCCGTGCCGGAGGAGACGCTGGCCGCCATCAAGGCATGCGATGTACTGCTGAAGGGTCCCACCACCACCCCCAAGGGCGGCACGATGGAGAGCGCCAATGTGGCCCTGCGCCGGGAGCTGGATCTGTACGCCAATGTGCGGCCGGTCTCCATCCCGGAGAAAAACATCGACTGGATCTTTTACCGGGAAAACACCGAGGGCGAATATGTGCTGGGCAGCCAGGGCATTGAGATCCCGGATACGCTGGCGATGGATTTCAAGGTGACAACCGACGCCGGCACCCGCCGCATCGCCCGCGCCGCCTTTGAATACGCCAAGAACAATGGCAAGCAGAGCGTGGCCATCGTGACCAAGGCGAACATCATGAAAAAGACCGATGGCAAATTCTCCGCCCTGTGCCATGAGGTGGCAGCCGATTACCCCGGCATCACCGCCGAGGACTGGTATATCGACATCATGACCGCCAACCTGGTGAATGAGAGCATCCGCAGCCGTTTCCAGGTGTTTGTGCTGCCCAATCTTTATGGGGACATCATCACCGATGAGGCAGCACAGCTGCAGGGCGGCGTCGGCACAGCCGGCAGCGCCAATATCGGCGACCGGTACGCCATGTTTGAGGCCATCCACGGCTCCGCCCCCCGCATGATCGAAGAGGGGCTGGGCGACTACGCCAACCCCTCCTCCATCCTGAAAGCCTGCGAGATGCTGCTGCGCCACATTGCCCGGCCGGCCGCCGCGGACAGGCTGGCGGCCGCGCTGCACATCTGCAATGAGACGGAGAAGAAGCTGGTGGTGACCGGCGACCGCAGCGGTGCCACCTGCCGGCAGTTTGCCGACTATGTGCTGGAAACGCTGGAAAAATGAGCACTGCCCATAACGCAAAAGGCCGTCCCCGGCAGACGCCGGGGGACGGCCTTTTTTCTTGTATTCAGCTATGGTTGCCGATCTTACCCTTTTTTGCTAACCCCCGCCAGCCGGTACCGAAACCCCGCCTGACGAAGAGCAGCTGCAGCAGTAACGGGATCAGGAATATGTACGAAACAAATTTGATAAGAAAAAACAGCTTGAGAATGATCCCACTGCGCGGGTTGTCAAAGGTGCCCTGCTTCACACACTTATAGCAGGTCCATGCCTGCACAAAGAACGGATTGAAGAACACAACAAACAGTATGTCCGCCACCGCGATCCAGCTGTCCTGCCCCGGAATCAGCGCGATCAGCGCGAACGCCCACGGGATGAGCAGCCACATCAGCGCCCGTTTTCCGGCGGTGCGCTGCATCAGGCGCACATCCTCATCATTATACCCGTTTTCCTCCGCCCATTCGTGAAAGCCGCTATCACCATAAGAAACCATACAAAAATCCTCCTCCACTGTGTTACGGCGCACTGTGCGCGCTGTACGAGTAGTATTTTATCCTACTTTGTACTACTTGTCAATAGTTTTTCTGTTTTTCCTTTATAATGGGGGACAGAATACAGACAAGCCGCAAGCCTGTGCAGAACAAAAGAGGTGGTTGCATTGAAGCCATTGAAAGAAAAGATCAGCATTACCATCGATGGAGATATTTTGGAAAAGCTGAAGCAGGAGGCGGAAAGCGACGATCGCTCGCTTTCCCAGCACATAAACCGTATCCTGAAGCAGCATATCAATCAGAAAGAGGCCCATTCGTAGGGCACCGCATTTTTCACCGGACACCTACAAAACAAACACTCCGCACCCTGCAGCAAAAGCGATGGGGGCGCCGCTGCCGCGGTGCCCCCATCGCCTCGTAAGTCTGCTCTCCCCTGCCGCAGTTTTCCACCGGCAGAGGTGCCCATCTGTCCGTATTTATGTCCCTTTTTTTGCCGCCGGATCCAGCCGGTTCACCGCATAGATGCAGCCAATCACCGCTGCACACAGCGCGATCTGTACCGGTGTCAGGCTCTCCCCCAGCAGGAAGATGCCGGAAAGCATGGAGACCACCGGGATGACCCCGGAGAACGCCGAAGCGCGCACAAGCCCGATCTTTCCGGTGGCATGGTTATACAGCATATACGCCGCAATGGAGGACAGCAGCGACAGGTAAATCATCGCCAGCCACACCGCCCGCTGTTCCACGGCAAACCGCAGCGCCGGCAGAAACTGCCTGCGCAGCACCAGCGGCGTGAGCAGATCGAACCCCACTGCGCCGACCGCAAACATGGCGTAGGTGCGCTCTATGGCGGTAAATTCCCCCGCCACCGAGCGACTGAGCAGATTGAACCCGGCCGCAGTTACCACCGCGCCAACCAGCAGCAGGATTCCCAGCGGCGTTGTGCTGCCGTTGTGCCCGCCGATCAGGCTGATGCCGGCAATGCAGGCGACCGACAGCAGGCCGAATACCGCCTGTGCCCGGCCGGGCCGCTCATGCAGCAGCACCGCGGAGGCCAGCATCACCACTGCCGGCACCGTGCCGATCACCACGCCGGAAACGGCCGTGGAGGTGTTATCCAGCGCATACAGCTCAAAGATGAAGTACAGCAGCGGCTGCATCACCGCCATGGCCAGCAGCTTGCCAAGCGCGCCCCCGGACACCCGCGCCAGCGGGCGCAGCCGGATCACCCGGCAGAGCGCCAGCAGGCTCATGGCCAGAAAGGCAACCGTAAACCGGATGCTGAGGATCACCAGCGGATGTGCGCCGGTGGCCAGCGCCATTTTGGAAAAATAGTAGGAAAAGCCGAATATGCCATTGGCCACCAGTGCCCCCAGCGTACCGGTCAGCGCGTCTTTTTTCATCTGTCAACTTCCTTTGCCGTTTATCGTGCCGTTTTATTGTAATCGCCAGCCACCATCTTGTCAACCCATCCGCCAGATAATCACAGGAGGTCTCCATGCTGCAAAACCGTTTCCGGGTGATCGACGCCCACTGCCATGTATATCCCGACAAAATCCTGCCGGCCGCCACCGAGGCGACCGCCGCCTTTTACGGCGAGAAAGCCCATCACTCCGGCAGCGTGAAGGAGCTGCTGCAGGCCGGCACGGCAGCCGGGATTGATCACTTTGTCATCCAGTCGGTCGCTACCAAGCCAAAGCAGGTGCAGAGCATCAATGAATTTATTGCCGCCACAGCTGCGGCCAATCCCGACCGCTTTACGGGGCTTGGCACGGCGCACCCCGAAAGCCCGGATATAGCCGCCGACATCCGCCACCTGATTGCCCTCGGCCTGCATGGCGTAAAGATCCACCCGGACATTCAGGGCTATCCGCTGGATTACCCCGGCTACCGGCAGCTGTGCGCCCTGTGTGCGCAGGCGGGGCTGCCGCTGCTGATCCACACCGGTGACCGACGCTACGACAATTCCAACCCCAACCGCCTGCTGCCGCTGCTGCACACCTATCCGTCCCTGACGGTTGTAGCTGCCCACCTTGGCGGCTATACCATCTGGGAGCAGGCGGCGCAGCAGCTGCCCGGCCAGCCGAACCTGTATGTGGACTGCTCCTCCAGCCTCGGCTATCTCTCCCCGCAGACTGCCCGGCAGATCATCCGCCGCTACGGCGCGGACCGGGTGCTGTTCGGCACCGATCATCCGCTGCACGATGTGGCCGACGAGGTGCAGCGGGTGCTGGCGCTGGAGCTGACACCGGAGGAATACGACCGCATCCTGTGGCGCAATGCCGTTCAGGTCTACGGCGTACATATCTGAAAGTACAAAACCAGCGCCGCCGCCCCGTTTCCGGGGCGGCGACGCTGATTGCTTTTACAGATCTACCCGTTCTGCAGCAGGTCCTCCAGGGTGATGCCGTCAAAGTAGGCATTTGTCAGCTCGTTGAACCGGCTCCACATCGAGAGGGTACGGCATTCCGCCGCACGGCTGCAGGGGGTCGCATTGCAGGAGAGGCAAGCCACCGGCGCCAGATCGCCCTCGGTCAGCCGCAGGATCTCCCCCACCCGGTATTCATCCGGCTGACGGGTCAGGCGGTAGCCGCCGCCTGCACCGTGCACCGCCTCCACAAGACCATTTTTGGACAATGCCGGCATGATCTGCTCCACATATTTTTTGGAGATCTCCTGGCGCTTGGCTACATCCTTCATGGGCACATAGCCCTCCTCCCGGTGCTCCGCCAGATCCAGCATCACCCGCAGGGCATAGCGCCCCCGGCTGGATACCATCATCGGCCATCCCTCCTATCGCCCGGAATACGGGCAGGTTTACCCCGCACAGTGGGGACAGGTATCGCAGGCGGCAAACTGCGCCTTGTCGTAGTCGATGCCGTTCTTATCGTAATAGTCCTTCACGGCCGCCTTGATGGCCTCCTCCGCCAGTACGGAGCAGTGCATCTTGTGCGCCGGCAGGCCGTCCAGCGCCTCGGCCACCGCCTTGTTGGACAGCTGAAGCGCCTGCGAGAGCGGCTTGCCCTTGATCATCTCCGTCGCCATGGAGCTGGAGGCAATCGCCGATCCGCATCCGAAGGTCTCAAACTTCACATCGGTGATGGTATCCTGGTCAATCTTCAAATAGATCTTCATGATATCGCCACATTTTGCATTGCCGACCTCGCCCACGCCGTCGGCGTTTTCGATCACGCCCACATTGCGCGGATGCGTGAAGTGATCCATTACCTTATCGCTGTACAGTGCCATTGTATCATCCCATCCTTTCACAGAACAAACGGCTTGCGGCCGTCCACCTTATCATGCCACAGCGGGGACATCCCCCGCAGATACTCCACCACCTGCGGGATATCCCGCAGCATCTCCTCCACCTCGGCCTCGGTGTTGGTTTCGCACAGCGACAGCCGCAGCGAACCGTGCGCGATCTCATGCGGCCGGCCGATGGCCAGCAGCACATGGCTCGGATCCAGCGACCCGGAGGTACAGGCCGAACCGGAGGAGGCGCAGATGCCCTTGGCATCCAGCAGCAGCAGCAGGCTTTCGCCCTCGATGCCCTCAAAGCAGAAGCTCACATTGCCGGGCAGGCGGTGTACCGGATCCCCATTGAGTGCCGAGTGCGGGATCTTCTCCAGGCCGGCAATCAGCTTGTCCCGCAGCGCCGTCACCTTGGCGGTGTTGGCCGCCATATTGTCGCAGGCATCCTGCAGCGCCGCTGCCATGCCCATGATAGCCGGCAGGTTCTCCGTGCCGGCGCGTTTGCCGCGCTCCTGCGCGCCGCCCTCGATGAGGTTCGTCAGCGGCACGCCCTGCCGTGCATACAGCACACCGATGCCCTTGGGGCCGTGGAATTTGTGCGCCGAAAGGGACAGCATATCAATATGCTGCTTCTGCACATCAATCGGCAGATGGCCGGCGGCCTGCACCGCATCGGTGTGGAACAGCACCCCTTTCTCGCGGCACACCTCGCCGATCTCGGCGATCGGCAGAATGGAGCCAATCTCATTATTGGCATACATGACCGTGACCAGGCAGGTATCCTCCCGGATGGCCTGCGCCACCTGCTGCGCCGTGATATTGCCATAGTCGTGCACATCCAGCAGCTCCACATCAAAGCCCTGCTTCTTCAGCTTTTGCAGGGTATGCAGCACCGCGTGGTGCTCAAAAGCCGTGGAAATGATGTGCTTTTTGCCCTTGCGCGCCCCCAGGGCGGCGGCGGAAAGGATCGCCTGGTTATCGGCCTCGCTGCCGCCGGAGGTGAAATAAATCTCCTTCGGTGAACAGCCCAGACACCCGGCAATCTGGCCGCGGGCGGCCACCAGCGCCTCGTTGGCGCGCTGCCCCACGCTGTGCAGGCTGGAGGGATTGCCGAACACCGTTTCCATATACGGCAGCATGGCGTCGATCGCCTTGCGGCTCATCTTGGTGGTTGCTGCATTATCAACATAGATCATCGTGTTTTCTCCTTTTCACAGACACTTATTCCCCATCGGCGAACAGCGGCGTTGACAGGTAGCGGTCACCGGTATCCGGCAGCAGTGCCACGATGGTCTTGCCCTCGTTCTCCGGCCGCTTGGCCAGCGCAATGGCCGCTGCCACCGCCGCACCGGCGGAAATCCCCACCAGCACGCCCTCGCTCTTGCCCACCAGCCGGCCGTAGGTGAAGGCATCCTCGTTGCTCACGGCAATCACCTCGTCATAGATGCCGGTATCCAGCACCTCCGGTACAAAGCCTGCGCCAATCCCCTGGATTTTATGCGCGCCAGCCGTTCCCTTGGAAAGCACCGGGGAGGTTTCCGGCTCCACCGCCACGATCTGCACACCCGGCTTCTGCTCCTTCAGATAGCGGCCGGTACCGGTCAGCGTACCGCCGGTGCCGACGCCCGCCACAAAAATATCCACCGCACCGTCCGTGTCCGCATAGATTTCCGGGCCGGTGGTCATATAGTGTGCCTTGGGGTTCGCGGGATTGATAAACTGTCCGGGCACAAAGCTGTTCGGGATCTCCTTCGCCAGCTCGTCCGCCTTGGCCACGGCGCCCTTCATGCCCTTGGCACCCTCGGTCAGCACCAGCTCGGCACCGTAGGCCTTCATCAGCTGCCGGCGCTCCACCGACATGGTTTCCGGCATGACGATGATGATGCGGTAGCCGCGCGCGGCCGCAACGGATGCCAGCCCAATGCCGGTATTGCCGCTGGTCGGCTCAATGATCACAGAGCCTTCGCGCAGCAGCCCCTTTTCTTCGGCATCATCCAGCATAGCCTTGGCAATACGGTCCTTTACCGAGCCGGTGGGATTCAGGTATTCCAGCTTGCCCAGCAGGCGCGCCTTCAGGCCGTACTGCTTTTCAATATGGGTCAGCTCCAGCAGCGGTGTTTTGCCGATCAGCTGGTCAGCAGCGGTATAGATTTTTGACATGGTCATAACCCCTTTCCGAATTACCTATCGTTTACATAGGCAATTATAGCGTCATTTACCTACCTTGTCAATAGGTAATTTACCTATTCTGCATTTTTTGCTGTTTTACCGACAAAAAGAGCCGGTGCACAGCACATCAAATCCGTGCGAGAAATCCCCCGCTATACCTTTGATGAAGCTATGTACCGGATCATATCACTTGCCGTTACGCCTTTTCTTTTCTAAAGGTAACAACAAACGCCCCTCTTATCTGTGAGGATGTTGCCATATAATCGTATGTTGCAAGCTCCCAGCCTTCAGAAGCCCTTTCGTTTAGCAGCTTATCCAACATCGCAATATCCTCTGCATCTGCTTTATCGGAAAACCATTTTGTACCGACCGTTAAAATTTCTGTTTTGTAAGTATACATCCGTCATCTTCTCCTTTTGAAACTATTGTGATGTCAGGCTTTTTTCGTCTCGGTTTCTTTGTCTGGCGTTGACCGATATGCGTGGTCCTCCACATACGCCATCATACGGTTATACAGCACCACATAAAACAGTACGGCAAGCAAACTGCCAACTGCACCCAAAAGCGCATAAGAGTCGCTGCCTCGTAATTTCAGCGCTGTCCATATTATAATGCCAATCCACGCTGCAAAGCATAGAATGATCGTTGCAATATGTTCATGCAGCCACTTTTTCTTGAAGAATGCGATCGTTTCTTTCAGCGTAAAGGTGCTGTTGTTCAGCGCCGTAACAAGGTTATTGTCGGCGGCTATCTTGAAATCCTCCGCCAAAAGCCGTTCACCGCTTATAAGCTCGTTAATACTGACGCCGAATTCCTTTGCCAGTAGCGACAGCATTTCAACATCCGGCATATAGTTACCGTTCTCCCAACGAGAAATGGTTTTGTTGGTCACACCGAGCTTTTCCCCGAGCTGCTCCTGCGTCAAACCTTTCTCTTTCCGCAGGGCGGCGATAAATTTCCCTATCTTTATTTGATCCATTTTTGTGCACCTCCGAAGAAAAGCATAGCAAGGTTTCCGCAAAATGTCCTCCCCACAAACAGCGAATGTATTCCCCACAAGCAATGAAACGCATTTGCAATGATGGCAAGATGCTTAGACAAAGCAATCGGGATACAACGGTTGTACCCCGATTGAAGCCTCCCCCGCGGCGGCGCCTGTTTGTTCATTCCGCCCGCGCAAGCAGGGCGTTCCTGGCCTCGATGAAGTAGCGGTCGGCCGGTTCAGTCTGTAAAACAAAAGCGATCCTCCCCAGCAGATGCCGGCGGTACCGTTCGATATCCGGCTGCCCATTGGTCAGAAAGGCAGCCTGCCCGGTATGCCGCAGGCAGTCGGCCAGCCCGTATTTGCGCGCATAATACACCTCCTGCCGCAGCCGGCGCTTGTATCCGGCCGGCACAGAAAGCTTTTCGTTCACCGTGAGGCCGGTAACGGTTTGCCGATTATTGCAGTTAACGAACCGGGTCTTGGCTTCGTTCAGCTCAAAGCCGGCTTCGTCCAGCATGGCCTGCACCTTTTCGTATACCGGGTACAGCGGCCGGTCGGCCGAAAAGGTCATATCGTCGCAGTAGCGGGTATAGGCGATGCCCCGTCTTTCGCACCAGCTGCCAATGGCCATATCGAAGCGATACAGCACGATATTGGACAGCGCGGGAGAAGTCGGCGCCCCCTGCACCAGCGCCCCCCGACGGCAGCAAAGTGCCGTCAGCATAAAACCGATCTGCCGCGGAAAGCGCGTGGTATTGAACACCGCAGAATACACCTGCTCAAAGTCGATGCTGCCGAAAAAATCGGCAATATCCAGCTTCAGCAGATACCGCTTTCCGATGTGGGGCGCCGCATTGCCGGCTATCCGGGCACCCGCCCGGTACGCCGTTGCATAGGGCGACAGCGGCAGGTGCACCAAAATGCCGCGGTAAATACGCGTCTGGCAGGCCTTCAGCGCACCGATCGGCGCGTACAGCTGCCGGTATCCGCCATGCTTCTTGGGGATCCGGATCGCCTGATAGAAGCGCTCCGCACGCCTGGTGATATAAAAAAGCGTCCTTTTGTTGATCTGCAAAAAATCCGCCAGCTGGCTGGGATCATACAGAAAAGGGAGCGGATTCTGCGCCGTATAATCCAGCACCATTTGGGTGGCCTCAGAAACACCGAATTTTTGTACAAACGCGGCATCACAGGCATCAAAGGCCACCGCATCACCATCTATCCGCACAGCTCCACCCCCCGAAAAAATCGGCCAGCCCTTTGCAGTACAAAAACCCGGATACAAGCGCAGGCGAACCGCTAATCACAGCGTGATTTTTTGTTCGCCGGAGCGTTATCCGGCGGATTTTTTCAAAATCCGCTTTTGTCCTTCGTTTCGGAAATCAGGACGGCGACTCGCCGCCCCTCTCAAAGCGTACGCCTTAAGATGCACACTACTGCAAAGGGCTGACCCTCAACCGGAAGTATACAGGAGGCTTTGTGAAAAGTCAATACCGGTGCCGTGAGCAATGTACGCCCCCACCGTGATGTTCACATCCAGCTTGTCCAATCAGCACAGTTCATCTTGGGCTCTTCATTCGTCTTTTTGAGCTGGCTCCTCGCATAGCTATCTCAGAAATTCACTGAACTTACTACCGCAGCAAGTCTCTCACGCTTCAAAAAAACCATTTATTTTCTCCACTAAGGGGCCTTCCCAGTAGTTATAATCCGAATAGTTTTCCGGGAACAACTCAGCTATATCCGGTTTGGACAAATTACCCCTATGCCTTATCACATAATCTATCGCATAGGCATATTCACTGACAAAAGCCTGTTCGCTCATACAGGCTATCATCGGGCATACTAAATCCGCTATCTGCCAAACCATTTTATGAATCCATTCTGCTTCGGTCTCCGAAACTCTATATTTCTGTATTCTATCGTAAATTTCCTGAGGAGTTTCCGCATAACTCTCAAAAATGCCTTTTTTGTATTTCTTCTCGGACAGTTTTTTGTACTTTCCATCACTGCCTTTATAAACCAAACACGATATTCTTTCCAGATAATTGGCTGTCAGGAGCACCTGCATCACATAATCGTTGCTGTCAATATCATAAGCAAAGCATTTCAGCAACGAAAAAAATGCCGAAGTACCGCTTTTTGACAATTCATCTTTGAGCGCCTTATATGCTGTTGGTACCTGCCCATAATGCAGGTCTGTATAGTTCATGTGTGCTTCTGCATCTCCCTCATCGGCGATCCTGACCTCGTGTTCGTGTCATTTCGTCCTAGGCTCCTGCCTTGAAGCGCTCGTTATTGGTAACCATTTCATCAAAAGCCACCGGTTCAAAGCCATTAATATCAGCCCCTGCGTTTAGTAAGCGCGGATTCTCTCTAATGACGGGCCAGTACAACGCACCTGTATTGTTATGGATGTGCCCGTGAACCATATAGCTTTTCTGTTCATGTTTCCAGCTCATCAAAGGGTAATGGCATAGCACAAGGGGATGTTTCCCGTCCGAAGTTTCTATGAAATTATCGATTGAAAGAAAAAATTTCGAAGCTTCCACCCGCTTTATCCAGTCACCGTCGTGATTTCCAATGATGAGTCTCTTTTTACCCTTAAGCTGCTTTAGAATTTTTTCAGGCTCCTTATGTTTATAGAACAAATCTCCGATAATATATACGGTGTCATTGCCAGTTACCTTTTCATTCCATTTATCAACCATAAAGCTGTCCATTTCTTCGACGCTTTCAAAAGGACGATGGCATAGATCTATAATGGCGCTGTGTCCAAAATGCGTATCTGCTATAAAGAAAATCATGATTTATCCTCCGGCTTGTTCTGCCTTTTCCAGTATCTCTCGATTTCTCTCTGCATATTTTCGCGTCCGACAGGGTTCATAGTATGCAGCGCGATAGGATAATAGGTTCTTCTTTCGGCAAGCCAGTCGATCAGTTTGATTCCATCTCCGCCATCGGAAGCATACTCGCCCAAGTCATGATCACAGCTGATCTCATCAATAATGGCATACTCCTTTTCGCACTTGATTATCTTTTTCATTGTTTCATTGACGCTATGACAGTGGCAGTACCCTTCCGGCGCGTCTCTAATATCATCAAGCCATATTTTTATATGATCAGGTTTTTCTAAGCCTCCTAAGATCATACCGGTTTTCGTATACTCCTGAGGCATACTATTCTCTGCATATCCAGCAGTAATTATCTGATGATAAGCGCGGGCAAACAGTGCCGGATCTATTTCATCCTTCAAAAAATTACTGAGTGCAATCAGCGTTCGTTTGGGGCCAGTCAGCTTCTCATTATAGAATTCGAGATTCATATAATTCGACATGACCTCTCCATAAACGCCGCCATCCTCATTCAGAAAGAAGCCTCCGGCGCACATATCGGTGGTATCGCCGTTTTTCCTGAGATTATCTTTCACTTTATCACTTTTGATGTCGTCAAGGCACACTCCGGTTGTCACAAATGGGCCAGCGCAAAGGCCTTCCGGCTTATTAGGATCCCATACAATATCGCCCTTGTATTATAGAGTAGTAGTTTTTATTGTCCCTCTCCAAGGACATATGCTAC